>Ga0316613_10001017_pt1 | contig 19932 bp, 18 predicted proteins | sample OWC_soil_day10_C_2_FD_207647 | JGI IMG/M metagenome (GOLD analysis project Ga0316613, IMG submission 207647) | Wetland soil microbial communities from Old Woman Creek delta, Ohio, United States - OWC_soil_day10_CT_b | ecosystem: Environmental > Terrestrial > Soil > Wetlands | place: USA: Ohio...
CTTCTTATTTCAGTCCTGATAAGTCAATTCCCAGTGTCTTTGCTGTTTCTTCATTTACAGACAGTTTGCACTTCTCAAGCGGAAGATATTCAATAGGCATTTTAGAAACATCTGCACCCTCGGTTAAAATTTTCACAGCTTGCTTGCCGGTTAAATAACCAAGTTCATAGTAATCAATACCATAAGTTGCAAGTCCGCCTGCTTTGACCATTCCTTCTTCTCCGCAGATTGTAGGAATTTTATTTTCATTGGCAATCATCGCTACCGTAGTCATACCAGCTGCAATGGTGTTATCTGTCGGTGCATAAATGGCATCTACTTTTCCAACCATAGAGGTAACAACGGTCTGAATCTCATTGGAACTTGAAACGGTATAATCCACCGCTGTCATTCCAGCCGCTTCAATTGCTTCTTTTGCCATCTTTGCCTGGATTTCAGAATTGGATTCTGCAGTACAGTAAATAACACCGACTGTCTTGGCATCCGGAAGAATCTTCTTTAATAATGAGATCTGTTCTTTTACAGGAGTCAGATCTGAGGTACCGGTAATATTGCCTCCTGGCACTTCATTGCTTTCAACCAGATCAGACGCAGCCGGGTCGGTTACTGCAGTTATAAGAACCGGGATCTCACTGGTTGCGCCTGCTACAGCCTGAGCTGCCGGAGTTGCTATGGCAAGAATTAAATCATCTCCATCATTCACCAGCTTGCTTGCTATGGTCTGGCAGGTTGGCTGGTCACCGGAAGCATTCTGCTGATCAACGGTATAGTTTAATCCAGCGTCATCAAGGGCTTTAATAAATCCTTTATTAGAAGCATCAAGAGCTGTATGCTGAACCAGCTGAAGAACTCCGATTTTATACTGTTTTCCATCTGCTGTTTTTGCCGCCGCAGTAGTTGCTGCCTCGCTTGATTTTTCAGAGCTCTGTGCAGCGGTTGTGCCAGCCGTTGTCTCCGTTTTTTCCGGCGCCTTACCGGAGCATGCAGCAAGGGATAACATCATAACACTTGCAAGAGCCAGGGATAATGCTTTCGCTTTCTTTTTCATAATTTCTCTCCTCTTCCTTCTAAAACTTGTCCTGTTAAGAACTTAATTTGTATCATACTACAAAAAATAACCTCCGTCAATTTTATTACTTTAAATTTATGTGTTTTTAAAGTGTTAAAGTGCATTTTCGTCATTTTAAACTTATTTTTACCAATGTAAGCAGTATTTATTATACAAAAAACCGAAGAACATTGGTCCTTCGGTTTTTTTATCTTTTAACTGGCAAGAAATCCCTTGCCAATAATTTCACTTGAATTGGAAATGAGTACAAATGCTGACGGTTCCACATTTCGAATATAATTCTTAAGCTTCAGAGCCTGAGAACGCTTCATCGTTGTAAGAATCACCGTCTTTTTATGATGGCTGAAAGCCCCCTGGGCTTCATATACCGTAGCGCTTCGATTGAGGCCATGAATAATATAATCACAAATGGGAGCTGGATCATCACAGATGATGCTGAAGCATTTGCAAAGATTCATATTCTCAATGACATCGTCAATTACCAGTGATTTAGCCATCAGTCCCAGGGAAGAAAACAGTCCTGTTTCCGGTCCAAAAACAAAATAAGCCATAATTACTCCGGTTACATCCACTAATAACAACACTGTCCCGATGTTAAAGCTGGTATATCGTTTTAGAATCATGGCAATAATATCGGTTCCTCCGCTGGATGCTCCGATATTAAACAGGATCGCCGTTCCAACGCTTGGCAAAAGTATGGCAAAAATCAGTTCCAGCAGCGGTTCTTTTGTCAGTGGTCCGGTAATCGGGCAAACCTTTTCCAGAATAAATAAGAAGACCGACATCAGGACACTGGCGTAAACAGTCTTAACACCAAAACTTCTTCCCAAAAACAGAAATCCAAGTACAAGCAGTACCGTGTTCACAATCGTCGTAAACTGACTTGCTGACCAATGGGTCAATGCGCTGATCACAGTCGCAAGCCCGGTCACACCTCCGAAAGCAAAATTATTGGGAAATTTAAAAAAGTAAATCCCCACCACCATAATCCAGATACTGAACGTAATCAGTCCATACTCCGTAAGCGTTCTCAGTGTTTTATTTTCTATCTGCTTCATGACTGTTAATATGTCCCCCTCCGGCTCATCAGTCCGGTTCCGTATTCAGTGAACGGAAAGTTTCCATCCGTTCCCACTTGAATATAACTCAAAGGGAAGATAATTACAAACATGATTCTATCTGATAGTCTCACAGTCTTTCTATTGTGACACTGATTCAAAACCCATACTGGCAAGAAAACGCTTAAATCCGGCTCTTCCCGCCTCATCGTATTTAAACACACCTGCATCTTCAAGCACCCGTTCAAACACAAGACCGACCTCTTTTTCTAATATCTCATCCACATTGTCTTTTGTAAAAGATTGGTACCCTGCACGGAAGGAATCGACCCAGTCAGCATGTTTTTCAATTTCTTCATTGCTTCTTATGTCTTTGCTTTCAAGCAGATATTCTGATATGAGATTTAATTCAGCCTTCAGTCTTGAGGGAAGCACAGCAAGTCCCATTACTTCAATTAACCCGATGTTTTCTTTCTTAATGTGGTGCAGTTCTTCATGAGGGTGATAAACTCCGTAAGGAAAATCTTCCGTTGTAATATTATTCCTCAGTACCAGATCAAGTTCGTATTCATCTCCACGTTTTCTTGCAATAGGGGTAATGGTATTGTGAGGTTGCCCTTGGGTACTGGCAAATACAAACAAAGATTCATCGGTATAGGCTCTCCATGCTTCCAGCACTTTTGTTCCAAGTTCTATTAAATCCTCCGGATTCTTGCTTCTTGTACGCAAAACAGTCATAGGCCATTTCACAATGCCGGCTGTCACACGTTCAAACCCCTTGATGCAAAACAGTTCTTCCTCCTTCGCTTTCGCCATTGCAAAATCATAATTGCCCCCCTGGAAATGGTCGTGGGATAAAATGGATCCTCCTACAATGGGAAGGTCTGCATTGGACCCCAGGAAATAATGAGGAAACTGCTTTACAAAATCAAATAATTTTACGAAGGTATCTCTTTCGATCTTCATCGGTGTATGTTTTCCATTGAAAACAATACAGTGTTCATTATAGTAAACGTATGGAGAATATTGAAATCCCCACTGACTGTTGTTGATCTTTAATCGAATGATTCTGTGATTGTTTCTGGCTGGATGATCTGTTCTCCCTGCATATCCCTCGTTTTCCATGCAAAGCTGACATTTGGGATAACCGCTTTGTTTTGCAAGCTTCGCAGCCGCGATTGCTTTGGGATCTTTTTCCGGCTTTGATAAATTGATGGTAATATCCAGATCTCCATATTTGGAAGCAGTCACCCATCTCATATCCTTCTTAATCCGATACCGCCTGATATAATCAGAATCCTGACTCAGTTTATAATAATATTCAGTAGCTGCCTGAGGTGACTGATGATTGTATAATCCCCAGAATCTGGTTTCCACTTCACTTGGTCTTGGCATCAGACAGTTCATCAGCTTGGTATCAAACAAATCCCTGTATGTAATGCTGTTTTCAGGAATGATACCAGTTTCAAAGGCATAGTCCAGCAGTTCGGCTAACACCTCCTCCAAATCTATATCACCCGGTTCTTCCTGGGGTTCTTCATACTCGTCCATCCACAGTACGTCGAGAATCTGATTTACTGCATAATAACGGTCATACTCACTGATCAGCCCTGTATCCAGCCCATAAGTTACCAGTTTCTTAATTGCCTTATCAATCATTCTGCTATTCCTCCTGGATTTCATTCCATCTTTTGTCTTTCCCATTATACCTTTGACAAAGCCTTAGCACAATATAATATCTTTTTGATTTAATACAATTTTTTTATAACAATTTTAATTCTGCTGATAATCATAGACCCCAGTATGCCAATGACAAGCCCTGCTGCCGTACCTGCTATTAACAGCATAGGAAGATAAAAGAATACGCCGGCCTGCTTTACCACAAATGCCGCAACCGTAATCTGTCCGATATTATGACCAATCCCGCCAAGAATACTGATTCCCGAAGTTCCAAACCATTTCTTTTTTTTACAAAGAATCATAATGACAATGCTCAGCCCCCAGCCAGCCAGGCTGTAGAGCATGGCAAATAAGTTACCAAACGTAAATCCTGTCAAGACGATTCTAAGAAGAGAAACGACTACGGTTCCTGTGGTTCCCACCGTATAAAGACCCACAACGGTCACCAGATTTGCCAGTCCCAGTTTCACTCCCGGAATGCCCAGGGAAATAGGAATGAGACTTTCAACAAAACTGAGAACAAAGGCAAGCGCAATCAGCATTCCGTAAAGTGCGGCCATGTGTGCCGATTTTTTTTTATTCATTTCAAAGCTCCTTCTTTTTAACCTGCAGATTTTATCTTATCACACTTGCCCATCTGTGTAAAAAGAAAAATCCCGGAAAAGGGCTTTTCCTGCCGGTTTCCGGGATTATACACTTCTACTGATCTGACGCCTGGGTTAAGCAGTCCTTAACTCCGTTTACAAATCCCATTAAATTGATGCTGACAGAGGATACGGAATCGGTATAGCCTTTATCATTCACCAATCCATCCAGCGACTGGTGCTCTAAAACATAACCTACCACTGCTTCTGCCTGTTCATGCCACTTGGGACCTTTTTCGGTCATTACATACTTTCCATCCATGGAAAGCTGGCTCTTTTTGGTTCCGTCTTCCTTTATGCAGTCCCAGGTAAGAGCTGTAATTGCATTCCCCTTAACGGTCATACTCACCTGGTCTTTGAATCCGTTCTCATCAAACTTGGTTGATTCGTAAGTATAGGTTCCTTCTTTTAACGCTGATGCCTGGCTCTCACCTTCACCAGCCGCCTGAGATAAGCAGTCTTTCACTCCGTTTACAAAGCCCATTAAGTTAATGCTGACAGAGGATACGGAATCGGTATAACCATTATCATTGACCAATCCATCCAGCGACTGGTGCTCTAAAACATAACCTACCACTGCTTCTGCCTGTTCATGCCACTTGGGACCTTTTTCGGTCATTACATACTTTCCATCCATGGAAAGCTGACTCTTTTTGGTTCCGTCTTCCTTTATACAGTCCCAGGTAAGGGCTGTAATCGCATTCCCCTTAACGGTCATACTCACCTGATCTTTAAATCCGTTCTCATCAAATTCCGGTGATTCATAAGTATAGGTTCCATCCTTTAAAGAAGCTGAAGTCTCAGATGCCTCTTTTGTTGTCTCCGGCACATCTTCAGGCTTTTCTCCTCTTGCCTTGGCAAGAGCCTGATCCACTGCTTCCTTTATGGCATTGCTGCTAAGCGTTGCCCCGGAAACTGCATCCACCTCTGTGGACTGCTTCCCAAGTATGGAATCCGTTAACCCTGGCAATACCATATTGAGCAGAGTTTCCTTCTCTCCATTTACAACAATGGAGTCAATGGTCTTTCCTGATACTGTTACATCTGCGGTGACAATCCCGCCGTAGCCTCTCGCAGTACCTGTATAGGTACCCGGAACATAGATTTCGGGTCTAACACTGTTGTCAATCGCCTTATAAAGTGGATCTGTTCCAAAAACAGTAGCGCCAGCCAGTAAAATCATGGCTCCTAACCCAATATATCCGTTTCGTTTAGCATTTGCGTTACTTTTATTCATATCTCCTCCTGCTTTTATAAAGTTTGACTTTATTTTAACATATTCTTAACGGTTACGGCAATGACTTTATGAAATTTTAATTATATTTGGAAGGAATGGGGATTATGTGTTATAATGAGACAGGGCTTGTTTTAAAGCCCTTCTTTTATAAATCATAGAAAATAAGTAAAAGGATATGAAGAAATGGAAATTAAAAAGCATAAGAAAGAAGTCATATTAATTGTTATTATTATAGCAATATCCTGCATTCTCCTCATTGTGAACAAGATCATTTTTTCAAAGCCTGCCAGATATCTTGAGATCACTGTAGATGGGAAAGTTGTTGAAAAGCTGAATTTAAACCATGATACAGAGATTTTAGTAAACGGATATCAGAGCGGAACCAACCGCATTGTAATTCAAGGCGGAAAAGTGCACGTCTCCGATGCGACCTGCCCCGACAAAATCTGTATCCATCAGGGCACAATTGAACAGACAGGGGAAAGCATTGTCTGCCTGCCCAATCGTATGATTGCCCAAATTATGGGTAATTAAACAACTAATCAGTCCTTTTGTCTCCGAAAAAAAATAGTGCCACTGTTCCAGGACCTGTGTGGGATCCGATTACGCAGCCAATGCTGTTAATAATTACTTTTTCAGACAGCATGGGGAAGCGGCTCTCAATGAGTGCTGCCACTTCTTTTGCATCGGCCTCACAGGCAGAGTGGGCAATTACACATTTTCCGTTATAGCGTGAACCATTTTGGGCATGGAGTTCCATCATTTTTACCATTTCCTGAATGGCTCTTTTTTTTGTCCTTATTTTCTGCCTTGGAATTAAATGTCCGGTATCATCTATATCCATAAGAGGGCAGATATTCAGAACGGTTCCAAGCATAGCTGAGGTGGCAGATATTCTTCCTCCCCGTTTAAAGCTGGTAAGATCCGTGGAGAAAAACCAATGGTGTACAGAAAGCCGGTTATTCATAACCCATTCTGCTGCCGCTTCTAATGTCGCTCCATTATCCCGTAAATCTGCTGCTGCATCGGTTAAAAGGCCATAACCGGAAGAGGCCCCGAGTGTATCAAGTATGATAATGGTCCTTCCCGGATATCTCTGGCGCATCTCATTTCCTGCCACACAGGCGGAATTGTAAGTACCGGAAATTCCGGAAGACAGAGTCAGATGCAGAATATCCTTTCCTTCTTTTAAGAATTGATCAAAGAAATCACAGTATTCCTCTACATTTACCTGAGAGGTATAAGGTGCTGCCCCTTTTGCAATCCGTTCATAAAATTTATCAAACGGAATACTCTCCCCTAAATCATCCGGATAAGTAACCCCATCTATTGTGTAATGAAAACAGACATATGGAATATTGCGGCTTTCAAAAAAATCCTTTTTCATGTCTGCCGTAGAACAACAGGTTAAAACAAAATTTCCCATACCCGTACACCTCCTGCCTGAAACGGCTTTTTTATAGTGTTTTACTCTGAACCGGAATTCTAACCATAAATTCCGTTCCAACATCAATCGTTGATTCCACCGTAATGGTGCCATGATAAAAGTTTACAATATGCTTTACAATGGAAAGACCAAGACCGGTTCCGCCTTGTTTTTTGCTTCTCCCCTTATCAACCCGGTAGAACCGTTCAAATATACGCCCTAACGATTCTTTTGGAATCCCCATCCCATTATCTTTTACCCGGATAATCACATTGCGGTCTTCCTCACGAACTGTGATCCATACCTCTCCGCCTGGTTTATTATATTTTACCGCATTGCTGACCAGATTGCCAATTAATTCCTTCATCTGCTGGCCATTCGCATAAATACAGACCGGCCTACAGTCCATATGAACAAGAACTTCATGGGAAGCTGCAAGGGGTTCTAATGATTCGATGATATCCTCTACCAATATGGAAAGGCGTACATCGCTTTTTAAAACCTCTGCCTCTTTTGTCTCCAGACGGGATATCATAAGAATATCATTAATCAGGTTATTCATATTACCTGCTTCTTTTTTAATGCGCTTTATAAAATCTGCCTGCTGTGCTTCATCCTGTATAATCCCGCTTTCCAAAAGTTCCGCATAGCCTTGAACCGATGTAATGGGAGTTTTTAACTCATGAGAAGCATTGCTGAAAAATTCCTGTCGGATCTGCTTTTCCCGTTCAATCTGAGTCAGATAATCTTTTACATTCTTTGACATCCTGGTGGTGGTTTCTGCAATAATATTAATTTCCGGATACTGGTATCGTTCAAAAGAAAGATCTGTATAATCGCCGTTTACCTTTAACATTTCCTGGGAAATTTCTTTAAGTGGACGGGTGATTGACTCAGCGAAACTGTCTGCCGAAAAAGCTGAATACATGATTGCAGCAAGAAAACTAAGCCATACTGCCGGGAGAAGAAGTATTAAATTTTCTTTCATACCAGTATAGGGAATTGCCATTCGCAGAATGTAATCGGATTTGGAAGAGCGGATGGCAACATAAAGCATATTCTCCTTAAGGGTCTTTGAATAACGTCTGGCAGTTCCTATCCCACCTTCCAGTGCCTCCTTCACCTCTTCCCTGTCTCCGTGATTATCCAAAGAAGCGACCGGTACTTCTCCAGTATCGGCCGCTACGGTTCCATCAAGGCTAATGACGGTGAAACGGCTACGGTTTTCACTTAATGTTGGCTTTAGGTCTCCGATTTCCTTTTCTAAATCTCCGTTGTAATCAAGAACCTCATCCATAGCCTTTAATGTGTATTTCATGTCTTTTCTGGAATTTTTAAGCAGAGCACTGCTGGAGGCAATATAAAATATAGAACTGCTTAACACCAGTACTACAAGAATAATCTGAATAAATTTTAAAAAGATCGCCTGTTTCATAGTGCCTCCCTCTTTCATTTTATACAGCCTGTTTTTTTCCATCATTCTTCAGTTTTAATAAAGCGGTAACCCACCCCTCGAACCGTCTTAATGCAGGAACCGCCGTTATCTCCCAGCTTCTGCCGCAGCGTACGGATGTGCATGTCTAGAGTCCGGGTTTCTCCATCATAATCATATCCCCAGATGTGATTAAGCAGTTCGTCTCTGGTCACTACTTTATTGTGATTTTCCATGAGATATAGCAGCAATTCAAACTCTTTTAATGTAAGTTCAACCTTTACTCCGTCACAATAAACCTCTCTGGTCTTCTTATTTAAGTTCAGACAATACTGTTCCAGTTCATCCTCAGATCCCTGATTTTTCGTACTCCGGCGCAAAAGACTGCGGATGCGCGCCGCAAGTTCCATGACACCAAAAGGCTTTGTCATATAGTCATCTGCACCGCCATCCAGACCGGCCACTTTGTCAAACTCCCGGTCTTTCGCAGTCAGGACAAGAATGGGAATATCTTTTAATGAATCATTTTTCCGGATTTTGCGTATAGCCGATAATCCGTCCATACCAGGAAGCATAAGATCAAAGACAGCCAGGGCGGGTTTGTCCGTTTCCATACACTTTAAGGCTTCCTCTGCCAGTTCATGAGCAGACACCTCATATCCAAAGCCTTCCAGGGCAATTTTTATTAAATCCCTGATATTGTCATCATCCTCTACTACATAGATTCGTTCCATACATTCTCCTTTCTGTCTAAAAAAGTTTAAGTATGTTTCTTATATTTCTTCCTTTACGTAACCTGCAATGTTATGTGCATGGTCAGAAATTCTCTCCAGATTACTTAATGCATCCAAAAAGATAACTCCGTTTTCCGGTTTACAAGTCTGGGCAGATAAACGTTCAATATGACGTTCTCTTAATTCTTCCTCCAGGCTGTCTACATTCTCCTCACTCTGAACGACGGCACGTACTTCTGACATATCAGAAGTTTCTCTTGCTTTCACCGCATGTTCCAAAGAAGAGCGGACAACTTTCAGCATTTCTCTCATTTCGCTTTCTGCTTCCTTGGAAAAGATAATCTTACGGTTGGCTTTTTCCGCTGCAAGCTCTGATAGATTTTCACAGTGATCGCTGACACGTTCAAAATCACTGACAGTATAGAAGAGGTTTTTAACCAGCATATGCTGTTCTTCATTTAAAGATTGGTTATTGATTTTAATCAAATAATCTGTCAGTAGTTTCTCATAATGATCAATCTTTTGTTCCAGCTTCTCCACCTGCTTTATTTCGGATATGTCACTGCTCAACAGTGCGTCTGCTGCCACATCAAAATTTTCAAGTGCAGCATATCCCATATTCACCACCTGTTGATTTACATTTTCAATGGCGAAAGAAGGAGTTTCCAGAATTCTCTCATCTAAATGACGCTTCATTTCGCTTTCAGGATCAGGCTCTTCTTCTATTTCTTTACCCCGCACAAATATTCCGGAGGCTTTAACAAGAAGCCCGGCAAAAGGAAATAAGATAATGGTATTCGTTACGTTAAATATGGTATGAAATATAGATATCTCTACGCTGCTAATGGAAGAAGATGCAAGTACCGGATTCAGTTTAAATAAAACAAACATAATAATTCCAAAAATAAAGGCCCCTGTCACATTAAAGAGAAGATGGATCACAGCAGCACGTTTGGCAGTCCGGTTTGCTCCCAAACTGGAAAGCAATGCAGTTACACAGGTACCAATATTCTGCCCCAATGTGATAAAAATAGCAGATTGCCAGTTAACAATCCCATTCAGCGCAAGTGTCTGTAAAATACCCACAGAAGCAGAAGAACTTTGTATAATGCCTGTTACCACAAGTCCCGCCAGAATTCCAAGGATGGGATTTCTGCCAAGTACAGAAAATGCCTGTCCGAATATGGGAGCCTCCTTGTAAGGAGTAATGGATACAGACATAAAAGTAAGGCCAATAAACAAAACACCAAAACCAACTAAAATCTGACCGATTTGTTTTTTCTTTTCACTCTTTGCAAATAAATTAAAAAGAGCACCGATGCCCACCAATGCAGGCGCAAAAAATTCCGGCTTTAACATTTCTCCCCATTCACTCATGGAGACGATCCAGCTGGTAACAGTTGTTCCAATGTTTGCACCCATAATTATGCCCACTGCCTGCTGAAGATTAATGATACCCGCGTTGACAAATCCAACCACCATTACTGTAGTGGCAGAACTGCTCTGAATGATAGCGGTAATTCCCGTTCCAAGCAAAACACCCATCAGCCGGTTGCTTGTTAAAGCCCCAAGCAATTGCTGCATCTTATGTCCTGCAGATTTCTGTAGTCCATCAGCCATGGCATCCATTCCGTAAAGGAACATTCCAAGACCCCCGATAAACTGAAACAGCATTTGTACATCCGTAATTGACATATCATCCTCCTGTATTTCATGACAAGTCATGTTATGTAAGTATCATATCGAATCTATGTAAAATATTATGCATACAATTGTAAAATTTATGTAAAATTTTGTCTTACTGTAAAATTTCTTTATACACGCGGAGTACATTGCCATAGAAAACAGCTTCAATTTCAGAATCGGTAAAGCCTTCTTTTTTCATGCATGCTTCTAAAAGCGGCAGATCTTCCGGAGATTTCATCTCCAGTTCTCCTCCGATGCCATCAAAATCCGATCCCAGGCCAATGCAGCTAATTCCTCCGATCTTCTTTAAATGCTTTATGTGTGAGACCATATCCTGAATGCGGCTTAACGACTTTTCCCCTTTCTTCCAGTCATGAAGGAAATCTCCGCAAAAATTAATTCCTGTAACTCCGCCCCGCTCTGCAAGCATTTTTATCATCTCATCAGTTAAATTTCTCGGATTGGATGCTATGGTTCTTGCATTGGAGTGGCTTGCCACAAAAGGTTTTTTCGTATGGCGGAACACATCATAAATACCTGCATCGGATAAATGGGATACATCAATGATCATGCCCAGCCGTTCCATCTCCTCCACAAAAATAATACCCGTTTCGGTAAGCCCGTGTTCGGTTTCCGGTTCAAAAAATGCTTCCTCTTTCTCAATCCTGATTCGGTTTGGATAAGCCAGTTCATTGATGTGATTCCATGTAAGCGTCATCATACGGACGCCCAGGCGGTAGAAATTACGCAAAAATGCCGTTTCCCCCTGACAGACACCGCCCTCCTCAATGGTAAGCATGGCAGACATCCGCCCTTCCTTCCGGTTTTTCTCAATATCTTCATATGTCCTGACAATTCCAATTAAATCCCCATACAGTTCCAGTTCGGTATAAAATAAGTCCAGCAGCTGCATGCAGTATTCAAACGGTCTTTCATGCTTTGTAAGTTCTGTAAACAAAGCAAAATTCTGCAGACAGTAATTCCCTTTTTTCATTCTCTCCAAATCAATATGGCAGTCATTTTTTAAAATAGAACTTTCTTTTCCTGCCTGTTTTCTATAATAAAGCTCTGCTATGGTATCACAATGCATATCTGCAACATTCATTTTCTTATCCTTTCCTTATAACCTATAATAACCGATGCCAAAAAGGAGTAACCCTTACAGAGCTACTCCTTTGGTATCTATGCAAATAATATCACCCATATGACAAATTTGCAAGAATATATTCCTTTACTATTCACTTCGAAGTGCATCGATAGGATTTAAATTGGCAGCACGGCTGGCTGGCATATATCCAAACAAAAGTCCGATTCCCACAGATACACTAAAGGATACAATGACTGCTGCCGGGGTGGGAGTTGCAGAAATACCCATGGCAGCTCCAACAATGGTTGTGGCCACTGCACCCACCAGAATACCAATCACCCCGCCAAGGGAGCTGGTAACAGCCGCTTCTATTACAAACTGCTGCATTATATTAACTTTCTTTGCTCCCAAAGCCTTTCGAATTCCGATTTCCCTGGTACGCTCCGTTACAGACACTAACATGATATTCATAACTCCGACACCTGCTACCAGAAGTGAAATTCCGGCAATACCTCCCAGAACCATGGACATCATAGCTATCATAGAGTTTAATGATTCCAGCATTTCGCTCATTGCAGTGACTCGAAACAGGTCATCATCTTTATAGATTCCCATCAAAAATGTTTCAAGCGCTTCTTTCGCCTCTGCCGTATAATCTGTATCTGCGGTTGCAAAAACATAACTGCTGATATGTGCTGTGCTGTTCATTTTGGCTGCACTGCTGTAAGGAAGATACAAAATATCATCCGTACCGCCTTCTTCCAGGTCCTCATCATCCTGTCTGGAGATTACCCCAACAATCCGATATGCATAACCATTTATTTTTATGGTTTCGTCAATGGCATTATCAACACCTCCATATAGCTTCCAAGCAACATAATAACCTACCACACACACTTTTTGCCTGGAAGCAATATCCGAGTAAGAGATAAAACGACCTGCATCCAAAGTTTGATCTTTCATATCCAGATATTCTTCACTGACTCCGGTCACAGTTGTGTCTTCCAAAGATTCTGTACCATATTTTAAGGTTGCACTTACCGACACACTCGGTGTCATTTGAACAAATAAGTCTCTGTTGTCGTTATAAAACTGATACATTTCATCCACATCTACATATCTGGTCGTCAGATTAGTTAAACGAACTGTCATCTGATTGGTACCCATACTGGTAAAACTGTCCTTCATATAGGACATCTGACCATTTACAAGGCTTACCAGAATAATAACCGATGCCACGCCAATTATAATTCCAAGCATGGTAAGAAAGGAACGCATCTTATTGCCCCATATACTTTTCAGAGCCATTTTAAAGGATTGCAGAATATTCATTTACGTCTCCATCAAAATTAATCTTACCATCATGCACCCTTATTACGCGCCGTGCCTCACGGGCTATGGCACTGTCATGAGTGATCATCACAATGGTGTTACCTTCATCATTTAGTTTTTGTAAAAAGTTAAGAACCTCCCGGCTGGTTTTAGAATCCAGCGCTCCAGTTGGTTCATCTGCCAGAATAAGGGACGGGTCTCCAGCCAGAGCTCTGGCTATTGAAACCCTTTGCTGCTGGCCTCCAGACAGCTGATTAGGCAGATTTCTCCACTTTTCCGCCAGACCTACTCGTTCTAAGGATGCCATAGCCCGCTCTTTTCGTTCATTTGCGTTAGCTCCTGCATAAAGCAAAGGCAGTTCCACGTTTTCCAGAAGGTTCGATTTGGGAAGCAGATTATACTGCTGAAATATAAAGCCAATCATCTTATTTCGTATATGAGCAAGCTGATTATCTGTCATGCTTCCCACATCCTCGCCGCCTAACAGATATTGGCCTGAAGTAGGGACATCTAAAGCACCGATGATATTCATCAGAGTTGATTTTCCACTTCCTGATTTTCCCACGATGGCCACAAATTCTCCTCTGTGTATCGTCATGGTCACTCCGTCACTTGCACGTACCTCTTCGTCACCCATCTGGTATACTTTATAAATATCTTTTAATTCAATTAACGGTTCTGCCACGTTACTTGCCTCCTTTCACGATTAGGAACGAGGACCGCCACCGCCGTTGCCGCCGCCACCGCTGGGACCGCCGCTGGGACCGCCGCCCATTCCGCCGCCCATTCCGCCTGGCATATTAGTGTTCGTAGTAGTACTTACCGTGGTTTGTGCGACATAAACTTCCTGATTTTCTTCCAGGCCGCTGGTGATTTCCACATAATCATCATTGATAAGTCCGGTGGTTACTTCTACCGCTTTAAAGCCTGCCGGTATATCTCCCATCGCCTCTTTTACTGTCTCATCCTTTACATAGACCTGATTGCCGCGTATTAAAGAATCCGCCGGTATCGTAAGTACATCTGTCGCTTCATCAAGAACGATAACTCCATCAACATTCATGCCCGGCAGGAGGTCATCCATTCCATCATCCAATGTGATCGTGACCGGATAGTTTGTGACACCATCTGATGTTGTACTTTGAAGACTGACATTTGTAACGGAACCAGTGAATGTCTTACCGCTTACAGCATCTGCAGTAATTGCTACCTGCTGTCCGACCTCTACCGATTTAACATCCAGTTCATCCACATCCATTTCAAAGGTATAATTTGACATGTCGTAAATCGTCGCAAGAGTCGTACTACCACTGGAACTTTTTGTTATCTTATCTCCAACCTTTACATCCTTCGTAATAACTTTTCCTGATATCGGTGCTGTAATCGTATAGTAATCGTAGGTTTCCTGGGTACTTTCTAAAGAACTTTTTGCAGATTCCAATGTAGACTCCGCTTTATCAAGTGTATCTTTATATGTACGCAAGAGAGCTGAAGCGGTTTTACTTTGTATTGAAAAAATAGGAGTACCCTTTGTAACGTAATCTCCTTCGTGAACAAGCAAAGTCCCAACTTCGACACTGGCTGCCAGATCTGCTTTCATCGTAGTCTCCAGCTTTGCTTCAAATGTTGCTTCCAGGCTGCAGACAAAATCACCCACCGTTCCTGTTGCCGAAGTGTCAGTAGTAAGACCTCCCGGGTTAGCGACTTCAATCGTCACATAACGAACAATCCTTCCTCCTGTCAGCGTGACATCCATGTTGCCGACAGAAGCAACCGTACCTGCCACCTGTTCTCCCGTATCTGCCAGAGTTAAAACGGCAGCACTTCCGACCGGAATCTGAGTCGCCTCTCCCGATAGGAAAGGAAGTTTGATTTTCATGACGCTATCATCATATATATCAGCGATTTCTGTGTTGTCGCTCACTTTATCTCCTTCTTTTATGGAGAGTGAACTAATGAATCCGTTTTCCGTAGACTTGTATGTATTACCGCTGTAATCACTTAATGCATCATTATAATTTTCCAACGCTACATTATAGCTTTCCTGCGCTCGTGAAAGAGTATTGTTAGCTGAGGTCAATTCGGCTTCCACTGATGAACTGTCAATCCGATATAGTATCTGCCCTTTTTCTACCTCATCTCCCTCTTCAAAATTGGCCTCAATCACTTCGCCCTCTGCCAGAGAGGTAATATCGTAGGTGTCTTTCGGGGCGATAGTACCGGAAGAGGATAATTCTGATGTAATATCCCTTTTTGTCGCTACTGCTGTTTTTACTTTATCAGCTTCTGCACTTGCTGTTTTACTCTTTTTATATTCAAATGCAGCAATTGCACCAGCGACGATTAAAAGAATCAGAGTTAAGATGATTAGAACCTTTTTACTCTTGCCCTTAGATTTCTTTTTTTCTTTTTTAAATAATTTCTGGATGATTTCTTTCATTCCGACCTCTCCTGTTAATCTTCTATATAGTCTATGACAGTCCTTGTTTCATTTCCGTCACTGTCTGTAGACAACGTATAAACAAGATTAACTGTATCGCCTACTCTTAAATCCCCATAAGAAGAAAACGCAAACTGCATTTCAGTGCTGGATAACGTATAAGTATTGCCGTCATCAAGAATAATGGCACTTGGATTCATTAAGTCAGTAGAACTATATACCACATTGGTAATTTCTCCAAATGCTGCAGACCTGCCGCTTTCATTTTCTGTCCCAACTGTATAAAGCCATACTGTTTTGGATAAAGCATGGTAGTATACCAGTACTCCGTCTGAGCTTTCCAGTGCTGTTGTAATAGCATCACTTGTATTAGAGACTGCATCACCATCCAGATAGACATTGGCCGTATTGAGTTTAAACGGAAGATAAGAGTTTAAGCTGCTCTTGCTTCTCACTACTCTTGGTCCCTTCAGGCTGTTGTCAACCATAGTAAATGGATTGATTTCTCCGTCATCCGTCAATTCACAGTCAAAAATCTTACCATACATTGTTCCTGAGGTATTATTTGTCTTTAATAAATTATAAAAAAGATTTATACAATCTGACCGTTTCACTAATTCCAATGCTTCCTTATTAATATCTTCATCTAATTCCAGAAAATGATATTTGGATAGTCTGGAGCCCGACTGGTCACCAGTAAAATCAGAATTGGTATATCCTAAAAGTGCTAAAACTCCCTTAACTGCATCCTGTAGTGTTACGTATTCATCCGGCTTAAAATTTCCTCCTAAATAGCCATTCATCCAACCTTGTTCCGCAGCAATCCGGATTTGCGCCGCATATTCGCTGCTTCTTGGAACATCTGCGAAGACAGAAGTATTACTGGAACCGCTTACTGTGCTTCGATAAGAAGAAGCATTCACTAGCATAGCAGCAAATTCGGCGCGGGTTACTGTCATGTCGGTATTCGTCGTATTCATAATACCCGATACACCGATAACCTTTTTTCTCAAATCAAAATTGGCTGAAGCCTCCGCTCTCATCGGTGTAACCGCTGTAGCCGTTAAAACAACTGCAAGGGAAGCTGCCGCTCTTCGTGCATTCATTTACGTTTCTCCTCTCAATTTTTTAAAACTTTTCATTATCTTAACAGGTCGATATGACGGTTTTGTGATAATAACCTGAAATTAAACTGAAATCAGCTAAATATATTTTAAAATTTTAACATTCAAACCTGAAATTAAGCTGAAACTCATTCTCAACCATATTGTATATTTCAGCATATTTTCAGTGTGCCTCATTATAATGAAATGACGATGCAGCATTGCTTAAATTAACTTTAAGGGATATAATAACCAATAATAAGTTCATGTGAATAGAAGAAGGAGAGCCGAATTATGAAGATATTAATTGTAGAAGATGAAGTGAGACTGGCCGAAGCCATGGGACAGATTATGAAAGAGCAGCATTATCAGGCTGATATTGTTTATAATGGAAAAGATGGCTTATACTGCGGCCTTTCCGGCGAATATGATGTAATCGTTCTTGATGTTATGCTTCCTGGTGAGAACGGTTTTCAGGTTGTTGAGAAACTACGTGATGCCAAGATCCAGACTCCAATACTTATGCTTACTGCCCGTGATAATATAAGAGACAAAGTAACGGGTCTTGATAAGGGTGCTGATGATTATATGACGAAACCATTTATTCCGGAAGAACTGCTTGCACGCATCCGTGCACTTTCCAGAAGACAGGGAGAAGTGATTGTAGAGGAAATGACGTTTGGTGATTTAACTTTAAATCTATCTTCCAATGATTTATGCTGCGGTTCCAAATCGATTCATCTAGGGTATAAGGAATTTGAAGTATTGAAGATTCTTATGAGTAACCTGGGAAAAATTATTTCTAAGGATACTCTGATTACTAAGGTATGGGGTACAGATTCCGATGCAGAAGACAATAACGTAGAAGCTTATATATCCTTTCTGCGTAAGAAACTCAATTTTGTAGGATCTAAAGTCGAAATCGGAACAGTGCGAAAAGTCGGATACCGCCTGGAGGAATCTAAATGATAAAAAAATTAAGAGTCCGGTTTATCTTTATTAACATGGGCTTTGTTATCAGTATCCTCGCAGTGGTATTAGGAGCTTTTTATTATTCTAACCACAAGCGGATTGAACGAGAGACCTATATGGCTCTGACACAGTCCATTGATCATGACCGATATGATAAACCCCCGGATAAGGTGGAATTTGGAAGAAGAACCAAACAGGCTCCGGTTCCACTCACTCCTATATTTGTGATCACATTATCAGCTGACAATACCATTGAAAATATTGAAGAAAACAACATCACCGTATCTGAGGAATTAGCTTCTACTTTAGTCGATCTGGTCAATAATTCCGGTTCCAGGGAGGGTTACTTAAAAGATTATTCTCTCCGATATATGAAAGTTGCTGCAATGGACAAAACTAAGATTGGGTTTGCAGATCAAAGCTATGAACGAAATACATTAGAAGTTCTGCTTGTCAATTGCCTGCTTGTCTTTTTTTCAGCTGCAATTATGTTTCTTCTGCTGAGTCTGTTCCTCTCCCGTCTGGCATTAAAGCCGGTGGAAGAAGCCTGGGAACAGCAGAATCAATTTATCGCAGATGCTTCCCACGAATTAAAAACACCGCTTACTGTCATACTTGCAAATTTACAGATCCTGTTTTCCCATAAGGAATGCACCATAAAAGAGCAGGAAAAATGGCTGTCTAATACAAAGGAAGAAGCGGAACGTATGAAGCAGCTGGTAGAAGAACTTTTATTTCTGGCCCGGTCAGATTCACAAGCTTTCGATGCTGTCCAGATAACTAAGCTTCCATTGGATTTCAGTGATCTAATATTAAACGGTGTTTTGCTCTTTGAGTCAGTGGCATTTGAGAATAAGGTTACTTTGGACAATGAGATTGAATCCAATGTAATTTTAGACGGCAACGAGGCCCAATTAAAGCAAATTATCACCATTCTTCTCGACAATGCCTGTAAATATGCCGGTAAAAACGGCAGTGTCTTCGTCAGTTTAAAAAAATCAGGCGGTCATGCGGTTTTCACAGTCTCCAATACCGGAGAACCAATTTCTTTGGAAGAACAAAAACATGTATTTGAACGATTTTACCGAACGGATAAGTCAAGAGTCCGGAAAGAAGGCGGCTATGGCCTGGGGCTGTCCATCGCAAAAACCATTGTCGACCAGCACAAGGGGAAAATAGGGGTTTTCAGCAGTGCGGAAGCCGGGACAATCTTTACTCTTACATTCCCGATTACACCTCACAGTTCCTAAAAAAAGCAGGGATAAGCTTTTACATAAGCCTATCCCTGCTTTCATTTATTTCGTAACAGTAATTCCTTGTTCCTCAATCCGCTTTCTGATATTAAGCATCTTCTCATCGGTCTGAGCAATTACATCCGCACATTCCCGCAGTTCATCGCTGATCTCCTGGGAATATTCCTGCATTTCCTTTTTGTATTTCAGCTGATGATCCAGACTGGCCCAAAAGTCCATTGCCATGGTACGAATCTGAACCTCTACCCGCATCCATTTTTTCTGGTCTGAGAAAAAAACAGGGATTTCTATGATCATATGGTAACTGCGGTAACCATTGCTTTTAGGCTGACTGATGTAATCTTTTATAGCAATTATATGGACATCATCCTGCCTAGCAAGCATATCTGCTACTGCATAAATATCGTCTAAAAAGGAACAGATGACTCGAATACCAGCAACATCATCTAAGTTTTCCATCATGGATTCCAAAGAGACAGGAAGATCTCTTCGCTTTAACTTTTCAACAATGCTAACCGGCTTTTTTACTCTGGATTTTACAAGTTCAATGGGATTTCTGGAGTTACGAACCGACAGTTCATCGTTTAATACTTCCAGCTTAGTCTTAACCTCACGAATGGCACAGGTATACATCATCATGGCTTCCTGGAACTGATACGCCTGCTTAATCAGGGGGTCTGGAACCGAAACCAGATTGGGAACTTTTACAATCGACTGAATCAGTTCACTGTTAGGGTTCATATTAATATTCATTCTTATACCTCAAAAAGCAGTTCCGG
>Ga0316613_10001021_pt1 | contig 19869 bp, 11 predicted proteins | sample OWC_soil_day10_C_2_FD_207647 | JGI IMG/M metagenome (GOLD analysis project Ga0316613, IMG submission 207647) | Wetland soil microbial communities from Old Woman Creek delta, Ohio, United States - OWC_soil_day10_CT_b | ecosystem: Environmental > Terrestrial > Soil > Wetlands | place: USA: Ohio...
CAAGCATCCAGGCCTCCGGCTTCCGAAGACCAGGATCCCGTCTCTCCATTTCCATCTGCTTCCCCTCTCGTGAGGGGGGTCAGATTTCGTGTCGCCAGGGGGTCATTTTCTGATGTCGCCTGACACCCCTTTCTGAAACTGCCGAAAAACAGGGGAGGTCTTCGACCGAACTCCGGCAGAAGATGGGTGAAAAAATTAATACACTTTCGACATGGACAACACTGGTATTCAATAAGGCATCCTTCTTCGCACCAATGCCACCGAACGTCGAATACCCATTACGGATGCACGACCCACTTGCACCCTCGTTCAACTTCTATCCACGCCTTCCCTCTATGAAACAGCACCCAATTTGATTCGTGCTGCACACAATAATCATCATTTTCATGACCGGTATTGCTACAAAATATTTTCAACAACACATCGTCAAAATCTAAGGCCAAATCACCACATTCGTCCACAATTTCAATCTTATCAATGCTCTTGTTTAGAATATTTAAAAGACCTTCGACAAGCGGCCCGCCTTGGTGATTTGATTCCGAGGATCCGGTTATTGGAACCCCACCTTTTTGAATCCTCCATGCACAGTAAATACCCAGTCCATACTCGCCAACATCCTTATCTAAACCATACAAAAGATTTTTGTTATTAATCGGATAATTACGCTTTATCCTTTCACCAAAATGCAAAACAATATAGGATCCGTTTGGAGGCCCCGCAGAAATCCCCCAGCATTGCTTCCTGGACAATTCCTTGATCATATTGTCGATACCAATTGGTAAACTCATTCACTTCCCTTCATTTAAAAAGTGTTCACGAGCAGCCTTAAGCGCATCCTTGGTACCATAATTATGGCCATGCAATACATCGTGCAGCTCATCTTTAATCCGAATAGGATCGACTCCAGATTTTTTTAGCTCTCGCGTGATGTAATTAACATCTGCTTGCTGCTTTTCGCGACTTTTTGACATGCCATCTTTCTTTGCACCATCTCCTGAACCTTCACCACGACCAGACCGGCCCATTGTCACGACTGTGCCAGGAAGGGGAATCGTAAGGGTTGTTCCTGTCCCCAGGGCAACAGTGCCATTGGTAGAAACGGCTTGTGCTGATGGACCCGGGAAATCAAAAGAAAATCCAGGTGTCAGAGTGCCAATCGGGGCCAACCCCCCGCATGACATTAATGGCATACTCTCAACGGCCTGTTCGAGTTGTAAACGACCAGCTAACTGCTGATATCGAGCAGGATCTGTGATTGCGATTTTTGCCATCGCATCTGGAATATATCGATCTTCCACCCATCCAAGCCCGCGCGACCAATTACCCAGCCGCTGAATTGGATCAGAGACATTTGTGCGCCAAGCATCTGCCAAAGAGGAACCGGCGTCTTGAATTACTTCCAGGGGGTCTCCAGTCACCATCCCTGTTGGGTCGACCAATGCTACGGGGTTATTCTGGACATACCCATAAAGATTCAAGCTATCCGGCTTATCCTCATCCTGGTCATACTGCGGATCCGGCTGCGCAAACCTTCCATATGCAGGCAAGTACATCCTCGCCTGCATGTAGATAGAGGATTCTTCACTGTTCTCATGCCCTGCAAAGCGCAGGAAGGGCTTGCCAGTTGCCCAGCTTTCGCTGAATCGTTCGCCAAAGGGCAGATTCTTGCTCCGCCCCACTACGGCGCCCGTAACATCGGAGACGATGTTGGGGCTACCGACCTGATCGCTCTGGATGTAGGTCGTCTGAAGGGTGCCATCGGCATAGACTCGGTCTTCACTGATGAGCTGCCCAAAGCCGTGGATCATCGCACGGGTCATCCGAAGGGTCTGAATGACCTGTACGGGTACCGTCTGTTTCGCGTCATAGAGCGCGTTCGAGGCCGTCAGCACATAGTTCACGCTCACATCCGGCGTTATCGTCCGGGTGCCCGTGTTTGCCACGGTACCCAAGCCGCTGATGCTCACCGAATCTGCGTTCTCCACATTCCAACTCAGGGTGACCGATTGTCCCCGGGTGACTCGGGCCTGATCCACCGTGAAGGTCGCGACTCGCAGTGGATCGGTATTACCCACCCGGATGGTCGCTAACCTGCTCCGGCTTCCGGCCAGATTGCTGGCCGTCAGGGTGTAGGTCGTGGTGGCCGAAGGGGCCACCGTTGTGTTGCTCAGGGCCGTCACATTCAGGTTGCCGGGGTCTAGGGTCACGGTGCTCGCCCCAGACACGGCCCAGGAGAGCGTAACGGAGTCCCCGGCTTTCACGCCGGTGGGGCTTCCGGAGAACGCGGAGATCGTGGGCGGCGCTACGACAGTGACGGTGCTGATGCCCCGTCGGGTCGCATCATCCGCCCGGATCGCCGTGATGGTCACCGTCCCTGCGGTGGCCGGGGCAGTGAAGACCCCGTTGGCGTCGATACTCCCCGCCGAGGCAACCCATCTCACCGGTATGGGGACCCCGCCGTCCGCAGCGGAAAAGCTCTGCGCACCACCCACCGGAAGGCTGGGATTGGCAGGACTGACGGTGAGTGCTGTGTTGGAGACCACGGTCACCAGGGATTGCCCCATCTTGCCGACCTGGCTGGTGGAGCGAGCCCACACCCGCCAAGTGCCCAGGGGCACGGTATCCGTGGCCGTGAACATACCGGACGAAGTGATGGTGCCCTTCTCCACAGCCCAGGCGACACTTTCGGGGGCGGTAAAGGTCTGGGAAGTGCCTCCCGAGAGGATAGCCGAGTCCGGCGTGACCAGGATGGGATCTACGACTTGGAGAGCGATGGTGGCGAACTTGGTGGGGTCCATCACGCTGGTGGCTCGGATGTGGTAAGTCCCTGAAGTGCTAGGAGGCGTGTAGAGGCCGTCCGTTGTGATCGTGCCGCCGGTGCTCCCCTCTTCCACCGACCACACGACCGTAGGATCAGAAGCCTGGGTCACCTTGCCAATGAATCGCCGGGGAAAGCCCTTGGAGATGTATGGGTCAATGGTCAACCAGGAATAGGTGGTCTGGTTGTCCGTGAAGTAGGTCGGAAGTATCTGGACGCCGATGGCCGGAAGAACTTCGATCCAGGCATAGGCATTGTGGCCCGCAGCACCCATGGCCGTAACCACGTAGGTGCCGGGACGGCTGGCGGTAAAGCGCCCTCCGGCATCGACTACTCCATCGGCAGGGTTGACGCTCCAGGTCACCGATCCGCTGGCCGTAAGGTTCAGTCCAAGCCCGGCATTGACTGAAGCCCGAGCTGGTGTCACCACCAGATCCGCCTTGGGATCAAACCGGGTAACCAGACGGTGCTGATCTACCATCGCATCATAGCCACCGATGAGAGCCGCCCCGCCGTCGGTGAGGGGTTGGAGAGAGAGGTAGCTCGTGTTGAGGGACCCATCGGCACTGGTGATCTGGCGGAACCGATTGGCAACAGGGTCATAGATCGTCCGGCAAGTGTCTGGATTGCCCGCCAGCCATCGGCCATCCGCGACCGGAACCATGCCGCGAGAATTCATTGAGGAGGTGAAGGGAGAGGGGCCGAAGGCCCCGTTCGCCATCAAAGTGAACTGTCCCGTGGCGGGATCGAACTGCTCAATTCCTTCGTCAAATACCAGCACTTTACCGTCAGGCTGGAGGACTAGATCGTCTATGCCCTTGCTGCAACTGCCAATCCAATCAGAAGACAGACGCAAGCGCTGAAGGCTTCCGACGGCACTGAAGGCATTGGCCCCAGGATCGAACACTTCGGCCTGGACTACAAAACCGTTCGCATTGGCACCGCCGACAATGAGCACCTTGCCGTCCAAGAGGCGTACGCTTTTGGCGCCTGCCCGGGGGAACACCGGGCTGGCCACATCTGTCACGCCCCCGCTCACCGGATTCCAGCGGAAAGCTGTGGTGCGGTATGCAGGATAGCCGGAGCTGTAGTCGTGACGCCCACCGAAGATCAATAGGCTTCCATCAGCCAGCAGGTTGAACCCTGAATTCCGATAATAGTTCCAAGCGAACGAGGTGCTGACTCCCGAGAAGGCTCCGGTGGCCGGATCAAAGGCCTGGGCCCGACTAAGCATTCCAAGAGCAAGCACTTTACCGTCAGGAAGCTGGAGCAGATGCTCCAGGACTTGGGTTCCAGAGGTCGCTCGCGTGAAAGCCCCGGGGGTCGTAACGGTCCCTGTGACGGGGTCAACCAGTTCGACCTCCCAGCGATCCCAGTTCGAGAGCAGACCGGTCCCGAGCACCATTAAACGCCCATCTCTAAGAAGGAGAGATTGGTGGTCATACTGGAAATCCCCGCCAAGAGTGGCCATAGACGAGAAGACGCCCTTTGAGTCCCGGACTGCTGCAACCAGCGATTGCTCGACCTTGATCCCGTACGCGTTCTCGACCACAAGGCGCAGGTCCGGGTTGCCATCCGGCATGATGGTCATGGGCACTCCGGATGAGATCGCCCCCAAACCGGGCTCAAGCCGCCCCTGGCCGCCAGAGAACAGGGCAGTGAGAACGGCACTTCCCCCTTGGTCCACAAGGGAGGGAGTGACTGCCACCGACTTAATGATGGGGGCCGAAACCGTAGCTTGGACAACCCGATCCGTGCCCCCAGCGGCATTGCTGGCTTGAAGTCCAGCCGCGACCACCCCCTGACTTCGGTCGTAGTAGTCCTCACTCTTAAGGGTGATACTGGTCTGGCCAGACACATCCAGGAAATTACCACTGGCATCGGTCAGCCAAACCACGTCCGCCCGGCTCACATCCCAGCTAAGCGTAAAAGACTGGCCAAGGGTCAGAGCAGAAGGGGTGATCGCGGCGGAGTTGAAGATCGGTAGAGTGGTGTTCTCGTTGATGGTGATGACCGCCGTTGCAATCTGCGTGGGATCCGCGACGCTCTGCGCCTGGATGGTGGCCGTTCCTGGGCTGCCGGGGGCGGAATAGTAGATCCATCCGTATTCCCCTTGTGCCTCGAAACGCCCGCCCCCAGATATGACACTCCAGTTCACATGCCAGTCAACGGTTCCATATACGGATGCCCAGCAAACCAACTGGTAACCAGCTGTCACGTTAGTGACGTTGTTGATCACGATGCTGACGGATGCCACCGTGACGGTGACCGTGGCCCGTACGCTCCCATCCGCGATGCTCGTGGCGGTCACAGTGTAGGTCCCGGCCGCCCGAGGGGCCGTGAACTGTCCGTCCTGGGTGATCGCTCCCGTCGCGCTGGAGGACCAGACCACGCCACTGCCCGGCGCACCTTGGACGGTGGCATTGAAGGTATAGATCTCCCCTTGGTCCAGCGAAAGGGAGGTCATTCCCAGGCTCAAAAGAACGGGTACTCGAACGTAGGCGGTAGCCGCCTTGGTGTTGTCATCCGCGCTGGTGGCAGTGACCGAATAGGTGCCAGCGGTGATGGGCGCGGTCCAGGTCCCATCCTGTGTGAAAGCACCACCACTGCAGGTCCAAAGGACATTCCCGGTGCCTCCACCGTTCACGGTGGCCGTGAAGGCCTGGGTTTCCCCCGGGACAACCTGAGCCGAGGAGGGGCTCACCCACACGGAAACCCCTGAAGGAAGGGCCCGGACATGGACCAAGGCCATGACCTTGGCGGTGGTCCCAGAAACCTTGACAGATATCGCGTAGTCACCGGCGGTCGAAGGGGCCGTATAGGTGAAGGCACCGCTCCCCAGGGACTGGATGCTTCCCCCGGTGCTTGACATGCTATATGAGATGCTTCCGGTATACCCACTGAACTGGGCCTGAAAGTTCTGGGTCCCGCTGGGAGCCAGCGTCACCTCCAGAGGGGCCAGCTTGGCCCTGATGGCTGTCGTGCCATCCACGGTCACCGTGGCAGAGGCCGATTTGCTGGGATCGGCCACGCTGGTGGCCTTGACGGTATAGGTGCCGGGGACCTCCGGGGCCAGATAGATCCCCGAGGGGAAGATGTAGCCACCGGCACTTCCCTCCACCACGCTCCAGGTCACTGCCGTGTTGGCGTTCCCTGTAACCGTGGCCAGAAAGACCTGGGTGGACCCGGCAGCCAGGGTCACGGAAGTCGGATTGATGGAGACGGTCACACCTGCAATGACCGTCACCGAAGCCGTTGCAGTCTTTGTCGTATCAGCGGTGCTCTTTGCGGTAACGGTATAGGTGCCTGCTGTGGTCGGGGCCGTGAGCTTGCCCGCCGTGGTAATACTGCCACCCGTCGTTGTCCACGTAACGGTGGTGGTGGTTGTACCGGTGACTGTCGCTGTGAACTGCTGGGTTGCCCCTTGGGCAACGTTGGCCGAAGTCGGGCTAACCGACACCGCGACGCTGGGAACCGTCACCGTTGCTTGGGCATACTTGGTTGTGTCGGCCTTGCTCGTGGCCCGAACCGTGAAGGTACCCGCCTTCGCGGGAGCCGTGTACACGCCTGCGGTGGTGATGGAGCCGTTGCCAGTTCCGGTCACGCTCCAAGTCACTGCGGTGTTTGTGTTGCCACTGACAGTCGCCGTAAAGGTCTGGGTCGCCTTCTGGCGCACCGTGACTGTGGCAGGACTGACGACAACACTCACGGCCGCCAGCAGACCGAGATTCCCGAAAAGAATCATTCCGGCAAAGAATCGAATCACTTTGTTCATAGTGGGTCCAAAAAGAGTGGACATGATGGCGCCCCTCATTGCACGGTCTTGCTGGGTTGGGCTTTGGGGAGCGCGCTCGATCGCATGGCATTACTCGCCGAGCCGAGGCTGCGGATAAATCGCGCCGGTGCTGATGGCTTAGCAATTCGCTGGCGCAGCAGGCTTGGACTGTCCGCAGCAACCGCCTCTGCTTTCTTAAGGGAAGAGCCCGCAGCGGACTTCGCGGTCGCGATGGATTTGGTTGCCAGGAGGCTGGCCTGGGAAGCCTGGCTGCCAGCGGGGACCTGGGCCTCGAAGGTGGCAAGCGGATCCCTGTCAAAGCCATACACGGTGTAGCTCACGATGCCGTCCGCAGAAGCCCGGCGGAACCTCAACCCCTGGGCATCCAGAAGAAAAGCTACTGAATTCTGCTGGATAACGCGCCCAGAGGCATCGTACGACCAGTTAACCTCTGATTCGGATTTGCCAGGGACGGCCCATAGCTTCGCAAGGCGACCGAAGTCATCATAGGTGGCACCCGTCAGCATCTCACCTGCAATACCCTGGATATTGGAAGGCAAGCGGTTATCCAGGCCATAAGATGCTTGCCAGGACAGGGCTTCATCGAGCGAATCGCTGCTGGACGCACTCTTGGTGCGGTTCCCAAACAGGTCGTATTCGAATGTCTGAGTGTTGGACACTCCTCCGATGCCATACACGGTTGCGGCGGTAAGGCGGTTAAGTTCGTCGTATTGGAATACATCCTGCCCCCTGCTGAGGAGCAGCCCCCCAGCCGTCCAAGTCAGGGCGCTATCCTCCACCGTGCTCCCGCCCGTTGCGTGACGAACCCGGGCCAACTCTCCCTGACTCTGAGTCTGGAGGCTGCTTGCGCCGTTGCCATAACCCAATGTCGTAGAGACATCAGAGCCGGAGACTTGGTCATAGGTCATTCCACCCCGAAGCTGCCCGTCGTAATAGATCGCTTGGGGGCGGAAATAGCTGTCATAAGTGACCTGAAGCACCTTGCCTGAAGCTCCCCCAAGTCCTGGGTAGGTGAGGTTTGTCAGGTTCCCGAGACTGTCCAAGGTCCTGGACACCGTGAAGGTCTGCTCCTGATCATCCCGAACCGTCTTCTGGACGATACGCCCCAGTCTATCGTACCCGTAGGTTTCCTGAAGCCATCCAAAGGGTTGTTGTTCCAGGATGGAAGTAACCCGGTTCGGATAGGTATCGTCGTAGGTGATCGTACGGGAGAAGGTCGGGTTGTCACTCGAATGCCCGATTGCGGCAGGACGTCCCTTGGCATCGAAGGTGGTCACCACCACTTCGTTTTCATTGATCACCGAGGGATCAGGGTTTGTGGGCCGCCATTTCGTGGTGTAGGCAGGAGCGCCCCAAACCGTGAAATGACTGTACGTCGTCACCCCCTCCTCCGGTTCGACGCGGGATATCAGATGACCCAGAGCGTTGTAACCGTATGAACGGATCTGACCCCCAAACTCCGTACGGATCATGTGCCCCAGGAAATCATAGGAGAAACTGGCAATCTGCCCCTTCTCATCAATTATCTTACGGGTTTGCCCCAGGAGGTCGGTCACCACGCTTTTGGGCAGATTACGATCATTAAGCGTCGTGGTTTTCACCCCCTTGAGAGCAGCATCCCACGCAGGTTCATCTGGTGCGCTGGAGACAACCCGCCCCTTCGGGTCCCGGGTCTCGGTCAAACGGCCCTTGGCGTCATAAGCGTAGGTGAAGTTGCCATAGCTTGCCTGCCCGGGCCGCAACCAGGGTGACTGGGAAGCCATCTCTCCGAATCCGTTATAGGTGGTCGTCCGGATCCCACCATCCTTGGCCACTTCCCGGACTGTCCTCCCGAAGGCGTCCACCTCCGTCCGGGCGGTTACCACTTTCCCCTCGGCTGAAATGGAAACCTCGGACCAGCGTTCTGAGGGGTCGTAGGAGTGGGTCTCCGTGGTAGCCCCCACGGTTCCGATTGCCTGCCTGACGACCTGACCCACGCGCCCCCAGCCGTCATAGCTGGTGGTCGTAACCACGCCATTGGGGTCGGTTGTCTTTGTGACACGGCCCAGGGAATCCCGCACATAGGTCGTCGTTGCACCTGTGAGCTTGTCCTGTTCGCTCAACAGGAAATAATCTGGACCAGATCCGTAGGTAAAGTTCTTGCCCGCCTGCCCAGAGAAATCCAAGTATTCGGGATAGGTAATGACCTGACCGTTGAAATACTCTGAGCGATACCCGGTGATGACAGCCTGAACGGTCTCGTCTGGGTTCGGGTTGCTGCCGGAGTAGGTATGCAACTCCGCCTTCTCGTTGGTGCCCAGGTAGGTAACCACCTTGGCTGGCCGTCCAAGCGTGTCATAGACGAATTCTGTGGTTTCAAGGGAACCGCCTGAGCCAGCGTCCTCCCGAAGATCCCCAAGGCTGGCCCCTGAGAGCAGCTTCTCAATCTTGACCGGCAGAAGGGTATAGTTGGCCGTCCATATGTTGCTGGTGCTGGTAAGGATATTGACTGCCGAAGCGGGCTGAGCATTCCCTTCCCACCCTCCAATGGTCCCACTGGCGCTGACCGACCAGTCAGGAATGTCTGCAGGCGCATCCTCACCGGAATAGGCATTCTTGTACCCAAAGGTATCCCAGGTCTTCATCACCTTGATCACAGGCGGCTTGTTGAGCTCCTCAATGCGAACAGAGGTCGGCGAGGCTGTTATCGGAACCGTCACAGCTTTGCCGTTCTCAGCGACGACCCCGTTGGGATTCACAAATGAATGGAGCGTCCACCCATCGTAGGTGACTGCCCTGTACTTCTGACCATTCTCGTCGAATAGCTCAGCCTTCAGCACCGCAGCGGTTACAAAAAGGTAGGCGGCCTGCATTTCACTTTCATTAGCCACACCGGGAACCCCAATACTGCGCTTCTCCAAAGGCGATACGGGGTAGCTCTGGTGGGTCAGCTTGGTTGTCCGGCATTTGCCGGTCGCATCAACGGTTGGATAGACACTGATACTCGTTGTGTGATTGGTCTCGTACCATTGAGTGCCTTCAGGGCGAGCATCACTAGTCCAATCCGGAACAATCCGATTGAACACCGTGGTCGAGCCAATATTTCCCGACTTCTTCACAAGCCTATACACGGGGAAATACGATTTATATTGACTTGCATACTGATAATTCGGATGAAACCCAACCCATTGCCCGGTATCAGGATCAAAGGCATGATCGGATGTCTTCTTAATCGGAGTTCCGCCAAATTCGAATTGTTCAACAAGACCGTTATAATAGCTTATAACTTGTGGACAAACAAAATGCAGATCACCTGAGAATAGAGAATCAAACCATGCAATCGTTGTGGTTTTTTGAATATCTCCACTCAACTCGCTATAATTAAACAAAAAATACCCATGATCATAAATGGATTCAGGCAATATCTCTTTGGATGATCTTAGCGAATAGTTCCAATTGCCGTGTGCTTCTATAGTGGGTAATCCGAGGGTATTGCTGACCGTCAACTTATGCTGCAAATTGGCCGACGGAGCACCTGAATCGTAAGCCATGCTCAGTGAAATTTGCTGGCTAACATTGTTTTCATTTTTAATAATGACATTACCACCGACAGTAAGATTAGGCATTCCACCATAGGTCAAGCCCGATTCAGTTACACTGAGATGGTCCCCCCAAATGGTCTGAAAGTGAGTCACCCCATCGCATTTGGTCCAAATCACATTGTTGCCGTCCAGGATGAACATCCGCCTGCCACCGTAGACGTTGCTCTGATCACCAATCCCGGCAGGATCTGTGATGGGGTTATAGAGCTTCCACCCAGTCATCACAAAGAAACGGCGTCCATCTGGTGAACAATGGGCCAGCCACTTGAACGCTCCACTCGTTACGACGCGAAGATCTTTGGCCGTGGCCTCGTTCACCGCATCCGTCAACCCATCATCTATGCCACGGGCGTCCATAACAGAATGAGGATCAAAGTTGCCCCCTTCTGAGGCCTGGAGCAAATGCCAGTTTTTGGGGAAGGCCCAAGCGTCACCATTGACTAGGACCGTGTAGTTCATGCCTTTGGTATCTTCCAGGCCGCTAATCCCTTGCCGGGCCCAGTAGGGCCAGACTATCGGGCGGAAATCCCCGCCCAGGTACTCATGGAGTGGATTGAAACTATCAAATGCCCAGGAGAAACCGAGGCCGATGCGCCCAGGCATTCTCGGCCCCAGGGGAATCCGAAGGCTCAACTCGCCCATGACGGCGTCTACACTCCCCAATCGCAAGGGCACGGACCGATGGGTAGAGGGGGTTTCGTCCCCTGGGTCTCCAACTGGGGCTGTACCGGAAGACGCCGCCTGACCTAACAGCGCGGTCGAAGCCACCCCACCCAGCAGCCAGAACAAGAAAACCAAGAGGCGCAGCACTCTACACATGATGAGTCACCCAAAGTCCCACATAGACGGGAGCTGGCCGGAACCCTAGTTCCGGATATGAGGTTGGAGTATAGGGGTATAGACCCACAGCCTGTCGCAAATGACTAAACATAAAGAACCAATGCGGGACTGCAATGGTCGCCATCCCCCATCCGCTTTGTCAATCGATTTTTACCATCCGACGGTGTGATGGCACCATCCAACCATCCCTCCGCTGCAGTCCGGCAGTGGCCCAACAGGTGTTGAATCCCTAGTGGCAGTTGTTCTGCGGGGAGGAGCGTTTTCAGCACCAGCTTCCCATTCACTCCAGACAGATGACCCGTTGCGAACGAATCGGGAAACCTGGCACGGAGAGGCAGTTCCAGATCACTCTCGAAGCCGAGACCCATGTCCGGTTATATCGAAAGATCCAGCTGGTCATGCCTCGTATCGCCGAGGCGGAGGAAGTGTAATTTCGGATGAGCTGCGGGAAGTTGATGGAGCAGGTCTTTCGCAAACCTGGCGGGCACAGCAAGGGTGAGCAATTCGCCGGGCAGCCAAAGTCCTGGAATCTATAAAGATGATGGCAAGACAGGTTATGCGTGAGGTAAAGCGAAAGTCGAGTACCGCGGCCTTCGAGATTCACAAGGGCACCATGATCCTGGCTTAGCTGGCCATAGCATAGAAGCGGGAGACTAGGGTGTCTTTTCAAATCGGAGTTGCGTGAACAGGCATGCATTTCCGCTGCTGATTCCCATCCCATTCCAGGTCAGGTCAGACGGCCTCTTCCTGGAGAAGGTTCTTCTGTCGCTTCCATCCACCACGCCGTTCCTTCATGGCTTCCAGCGGCCCCAACTCCAGAGCAAGATTCAGGATTCGGCTGATCCTCGGGCGGTTGATCTGGAGCACCACCTCCAGCCTGCTGATCCGCGCCCCCTTCGAATAGGCGATCATCACTCCGGCCTTCTCTCGGCGAGCCTTGGACTCGCTTGCGGAAAAGGCAATGGCCTCTAGCTCCTGCATGGCCCCTGGCTCGATGACCAGCGGCCTTCGACTCGAATGACGGCCCATTACGTCGGTCCTCCTGGAATCGCCTACATCCCGGCTTTCGCGTTCTTCCTGGCTGTCACAAAGTAGTCCTTCAGGAACTCCTTGCTCCGGATTTCGATATAGAAGGTGCCTGCCCGCTCTTCCGTCACCCCAGCGTCCAGCCGCCCCTTCGGCTTCATGGCCGCCGATGGATCATAAGCGCCGTAGAACTGAATCTCCACCTTGTCGCTGAACCAGAACACCCCTCCATACCCGCTATCGAACTTCTTGGGATGGGCAGCATGGATGATCATGCCTGGACCATAGGTGTCGGCAATCCCCTGGTAGGCTGCCACCGCATTCGCTCCGTCATGCTCGTTCTGGCTTTCAGCCTGAATGTGGATCCAGGCCAGCTTCTTCTTGTAGAACCCATACTGAATGACGGCTCCGGCTCTATTGAGGTACTGACGCCCAACTGCCTGCACCCAGGTTCCATCTGGTCCATCCAGACCCAACGCACTCCCCCGTTGGAAGTTCTCCTTGTGGGCCTTGGCCACCTTCAAGAACTCCTCCGCCGTCATGCCGAAGGTGTAGTGCCGGAAGCCGTTCTTGGCATCCAGGGCCTCCTGGAACTTCTTCCCCTCTTCCGCAGAGATGTGCTTGAAGTTCTTGGTCTTCCACTCCTTCCCAGCGACATCCTTGTAGATGAAGGCGTTTCCCGCCGGGTTGGTCAGCTTGCCCAACAGGCCGAACACCCCTTTGGGCTTCTCCGACTCTTCCTGGGCCTGAACGAGGGCAGTCAGCCAGGGCATTGCAACCAGCATCAGGGACACAAAGATTGGGGCTCTCATAGACTCCTCGCAAGGCAAGTGGAAACGAACACAGTGGGTGGGGGTCAGGCGTTTGGGGTACCGCAACAGGAGCAGAAGGCGGCATGAACGGCGGTCCCACATTGCCGACAAGCTCGCGTCGTCGCCGTTCCGCAGGCACCGCAGAAGGCCGCACCCTGGGGAACCAATCGCCCGCACTGGGGGCAGTGGGTTCCACCCTCCACACGCACCAGCTCTTCTGCTGTGGCCTTTCCGGTGAGCGAGGCCTGACGGACGCCATCGTCGCTTTGGCGCATGGCCTCGTCCATGGCCTGCTTGAATTCCATGGGCTTGAATACCTTCCTGATGCCCACGGCCCCGGCGCCTGTCCCGTGGACCACCACGGTCCCGTACCCGCGTTTGAATAGTCCCAAGATGAATCCCAGCAGAGTGGTGCCGGTTCGGCTGCTCTCGATCTGACGGATCCGCATGTCCAGGTGCCCGGAGCGGAGCCAGAACAGCCCATGTCGCCAGCGGGCATAGACCCGGTGGCTGGTGACGATGTAGACCGAAGTCCGGTAGTCGATCAGGGAGCCAAGGCCCCAGAGGCAGGCCAGGATGAACTCAAAGGGGCCGAAGGACAGTTCTCCACGCTTGGTCATCACCATGCTGGCAATCGACCAAAGGGCGAGAAGCACCGATGGCAGGAGGATGATCCAGTGGGGACTGGTCTGGAAAAGCAGGTGCTCATCCTTGCTAAGTGGGATCCGACTCTGGGACACGACTCCTCCAATCAGTAGGTGGATAGGCAAGGGAGCGTATGAAGGTCCCTTGCAAGGGCGCGATACGGTCAGGAAATCAAAGGGTTAAGCGATTCGGGCACCTACGTCCAAAGACACGCTTCCTGTCCTCGCGGAGCGCGAAAAGGCTGTAAGATCTATGGCATGGCTCAATGCTGCCGCTCTCGCCTTGGAACTCCGAGGCTGGCGGGTGAGTCCTTCATTTTGCATAACTTTATGCAAAGGCACCCCTGATGGTCAAGGGGGGATCGTTTATTTCTTCGAACACCTCCACGCTTGGAGCGAGGATTCGGGTCATCCGCAAATCCTGGGGATGGACCCAGGAAGACCTTGCTCAAGCTCTTGGGAATGATCGACAGATCGTCTCCTACTGGGAGCGAGACAAGGCCAAGCCGACTAGATCCGCACTCGCGCTACTGGCTCAGCTATTCCGTCTCCCGGTTGAGGCACTGACCGACGGCATTGGCTTCACCATTCCCGATCTCATTGATCCAGCCCAAGGCTCCGATTTAGTGGGCATCTTCCGCGAGGCGGTTCAATCAATCGACCAAGTGACCCCCGTTGGCATCCATCTGGTTGACCTCCACAAAGGCGAGCACAAGCCCCTGACTCTGCCGGATGCAAAAGAGATGCTCGAGGTAGCGATACAGAGTGGGCAAACGGCATGGATTCTGATCGGCGACGGACAGTGATTCGCTAGTGCCTTACTTCTCTCCTACAAGGGGGCGTCCTGCCTGGACGGTTATCCCAATTACTCCTCCGCCAAAAGGCTCTCCTCACATCTACGAATGGTAGAGTCCAGTTGGGAAATTTCTTCGAATAACCCGCGACGGTGCTGCTCGAGGTTCTCGCAGACCTCACAGTGCCTCTCGCAAGGGGAAAGTTTTTCGCCGAAGTGGCTTCCCAACCCTTGATGCAGACACCGCCCTCTTTTTGAGCGATAATCAACAAGCCTTTTCAACTTATTTAATTCTTCTCGGCGTTGGATCAACCTATCCTTTTTCGCTTTGAGCTTTCCGGCAGGAATCTTTGAAGCATCTTTACTGAGCTTGCTTTCCTCGCCATCAAGCCAACGCTGCCGTTTAGTCCAGTCCGGCCAATCGTGCAATAGAAGGCATTCTGCATCGTGGCCATCACGCGCGGCCCTCCCGACTTCCTGCATATAGTCACTGATAGAAGCTGGGGGACCAAAATTCACCACAAATCTGACATCATTCCGGTCGATACCCATGCCAAATGCAATCGTTGCGACAACAATCATCGGCTTTTTGCCTTTGAATAATCTTGAAACCTGGGACTTTGCTTGTTCCGTAAGCGAAGCATGATAGCATTGGACTCTTGAAGTTGAAGATAGCTGAAAGTAACTTTTATCTTTTGAACCCTTCTTGGGATTTGGTATTTGAGTTGGTAATCGAAGTGATGATTTTAACTTTGTTATTATCTTTTTAAATTTCGAATATTTGATATGATACGCTGATCTGTGCGTTTTGAATTTTATACACAAATCAAACTGCCGATGCAATGCTGATGCAACCACTTCCGATTCATGCCTAGTTTGACAAAAGACGATGCCGCAGACCCGTTTGGCTCGGTATTGATCTTGGTCTTTAATGAATCTGATAACTCTATCCAACCGATCAAATTCATTGTCTGACTTCTCCGTTCGCAGAAATAGTGCAGGACGATAAGTGCTGCCTATATAGGTGTGAAATCCATGCCTAAATCCCAATAACTTCATAATTGCATTTTGCTCGTCTGGAGTGGCAGTAGCGGTTAGGGCAAGGATGGGAACATTAGGCCAAAAATGGCGAATTCGAGATAGGCTGTTTAGTGATGGACGGAAGTCCTTCCCCCAGGAGACTATAGTATGCGCCTCATCAACAACTACTTGGACAACAGCTTTTTTGAGTAGGCTACAACTCGAAATTAGATTCGTTAGAGATTCAGGCGATGTAAATACCAGTTTAATGGTTCGATTTTCGAGTCCAAAAATTAACCGATCTCGATCTATCGTATTTTTGGCAGGCCTATGAGCATATGCTGGAATCCCAAAACGAGCAGCCTTTTCCACTTGGTCATTCAACAGGGATACTAAGGGTGTGACAACGAGCGTGACGCCATTCAATAGGATGGCTGGCAATTGATAGCACAGACTTTTGCCTGCCCCTGTTGGAATAACGCCAAGAGTGTCGCGCCCTTCAATTACTGCAGAGATAAGCGAATCTTGCCCTGGACGAAATTTAAAAATGCCATGAGAACCCATATGCTTTCGCAGCAAGTTCAAAATCCCAAACTCAGCATATTCCTCGGGACATTCAAGCCTAGGCCTAATGCTATTCAGTTCCTCCTTTGCCGGTTTAGGCAGCAAATCATTGGGTACCCTAATCATCCATCTATAATCGAGATTTCCAGCCAGCTTCTCTTTCCAGTTTCTTGGCGCATCAAGGTGTGGTTTGAATCCGTACAAATGGACGTCAGCAAGGCCAAAATTCGACTTGAACGTATGCATGAAATAGCCAAGTTTTGACATAGTTATTTTTGAATTCTGGATTCGAGCATAGTCCCTAAGAGCGTAAAAATTTAGTTTTATCTTCCAGTCAGACAGAATATCCCAGCAATCCTTATAGTCAGCATCGAGCAGCCTGTCTTGTGGTTGAATCCCGTCTACGGAAGTCTCACTTCCCGAGCTGTCTTCGCTGTCATCCCTATCTTCACCGTCTTCACTGCCGTCATGGGCCAACCGCCTTCTCCCCCGCGCCCGACCATCGAGTATGTCGACAAGAGTCTGCTCTGGACTGGCGATCCGAACTTCGAATGTCTTACCGGCAAATTTAAGGCTTTGACTGTGATACCCGGGAATCCCATCGCCATCTTCAACCCCGGGGCAATATTGAGATGCCACCGCCTCGAACTCCCATCCGAAGGGGTTCTGCTCTGGACCCAGACTGAGCTCACTTGAGGGGTCTTTGGTGTAGTACCGGATACGCCGAGGGGCGGGCTTGCCGAGATAGTGCAAGAGAGCTGCCTGGTGTGTGATGACCGCCCCTTTGCAGTGCAGCATGACCAGGATGATCGGCAGGTAGCGATTGGCCTCCGGATCGCCAAAGGCTTGCGGGGTGATAAAGACATTCGCACTGATCGGTACGAACTCCGGTTGCTTGCTGCGAGCCTGCCCTTTGATCACCGAACTCAGAGCTACCTGTGCCTTATCGAGAGTGTATTTCCTTTGTCGCTTGAGAATTAGTGATAAATAAATCATCAATTCTCCATGATTAAAACATGGATTCGCGCGTAAGAAGGGGGTCAGCGGGTAGGTCATTTTTTTTCTTAATTTAGGCTCATTTTATCCCATTCCACCGAAACACCGAACTCCCTTTCATTCCAGGTTGTCCGTCATTGGGCCGGACAGGTGTGGCATGGCAGGCCAGCCACATGGATGCAGGCCCGAGGACGGTCCTTCTCCCCTCCTTGTGCCCCGGAGGGGCATGGGGCTGCCAAGCAGCCTGTTTCGCTGAGCGCAGAAAGCTTTTTAGTGATTTTCCAGAGGATAGATTCGTCTTGTGGATGCTTCGAACCTCAGCCCACGCCACCGTACCGAGCAGGTTCCCAACCAAGGAGGTCATGATGACCAACAACCCGATCACGCCCCTGATCCCCCTCAACCCCGTACGGGGCCTGGAGCTCCCCCCTCCCCCTGATGAGAGGCCTGGAGAGGTGCATCATGCTGCCACCCATCCCTGGATCATTCGCCCCGGCGACCCCTCCTATCGGCTCGCCTACCCCAACGAACTGATCAAGATCGTCGAGGAGAAGCTCGCCATCAAGCTCGACCGCAGCTCCCTCTGCCGACTCCGTTCTGAAGGCTTGCCCCACGTCCCGCTTTCCAAGCGCCGGATTCGGTACGACCTCACGGCCTGCATAGAGTGGCTCATTATCAATCGCTACCGCAAGAACTACAGTCAAGTGATCGACCCCTTGAAGCTCCTTGCAAGCTTTGGTCTGGCAGCGGGTTCTCCTCCTGGGGCTGCTTGACTGGCTAGCCGCACTTTGCCAACCGTGGGGGTGCTGGCGCTAAAGAAATAGCCACCGCTGCAGCTCCCCAAAAAGTCCCTTCATCACCAAGAGCATCTCCCACCCCAAATGGCACCTTCGTCGTTTGGTGAGTCCACCCGGCAAGTTCTTACGCCGGTCAGCAGGGCCATGCCTATGGCCCAAATCCAACAAACCACCACAGATCGAATCCGGAAAGGAGACATCATGAACGCGAAAACGCGCGTCACGATCGGGAATGCCTTGAGCAAGGTCCTTGCTCGCACGGAGCATTCTGGACAGAGCGGCTCCCCCATCGAGGCCATTCTTCGCGGAGACTTCTTCGAAGATGACTACGCGAAGCCCAATTCGCAGGAGGAACCTCCCGTGCCAACGGCCCCCCGCAAGCGAGGTCGTCCTCGCAAGCACCCAGTGGAGGGCACCTCCAAAGACGCTAGCCTACCCAAGGGTGTCTTCAGGGTCGGGAATACGCTCAAGACTCGTATCCAGTTTGAGGGACGGCGAGTCCAGGTTGACCTCAAGACCAACATTGTCAAAGTGGCCCTGCTGCGCAAGACGCATATTCAGGACCTGATTTTTACCGGCAAATTCTATGGAACTTGTCCGCCGATCTCTATGGCAAATGCCTGGGAGCAGTTCAAGGCGACCCAGCGTGGTCAAGTTGAAGACAGCACCTTCAGCATCTACTTCCATCATATCGAAAAGCATGTAATTCCCCTGCTGGGGAACATGCCGATGCACGAGATGAGCAATCAGCGCGTGGCTTTGCTTCTGAACAACTATCAAGGCATCCACCCCTACAAGTCTGGCACCAAGACGATTGACACCTCCCACATTGAGTCCATGGTGAGGATGTTTGGGCTCGCTCCGGCGGGCGCACCCCCCTGGACGCCGAACTTGAATACTCGAAACAAGGGTGGGGCGAACCTTCTGCTTGCCACTCTGAAGACCTTCTTCTATTGGAGCATCGAATACGGCCTCATCGAGAAGATGCCCTTCACCAAGCAGAAGCTACCTCACAAGCTGGGGGCTCGCCCTTACGTGAACTACACGCTGATCAGGGCGTTCCTGGATGCCGTTGCCAAGCACACGCGGCAGGAGGACTTGGTCCTGGCTTGCCGGGTGGCCATCTTCCTGGGTCTCCGGTCGGACGAAATTCGGCGCTCCGAGTGGTGGTGGATCGACTTCGACAATTCGACCTTCACGCCCCGGGATACCAAGGGCAAGGAATGCGAGCCGGTGCCAGTGCCTCCGAGTCTGATGAAGACCCTTCGTCAGGAGTTTGATCAACGGGGCAACCCGCTGGAAGACCTCATCTTTCCCCGTGTCCAGGCTGGTGACCATGATAAGGACGAATCGCGTTCCTCCGCTACGCGAACTGCAAATCACGGGATGCGTAAGCGCGGTGAAAAGCGTCCGGAATCGGAATTGCGTCCCAGGTCATTTCTCCGCAGTGTCGTTATCCGTGCTGGCCGACAGATCTTCAAACATGGGCTGACTCCTCATCGCCTCCGGGCCACTTTCGCGACCCTTCATGCGATGTCCGGCACGCCGATCAGGGATATTCAGAAGATGCTCCGCCACAAGCACATCACGACGACGCTGGGTTACATCGAAGATATCCCCGAGATCCGCCAATTGGCCCAGGTCCGGATGGAAAAGCTTGCGGGATTCGGTGAGATGGGTGCCAACGAGGTCCAGTCCTTGCGCTCCTGGAGCGAGGATTTGGCGGAGTATCTCAAGAATGGTCTCCCTCGCGACACTCCGGTGGACGAGTCGTCCAATCCCGTGGACTTCCGGTTCGCCCTTGGAGAGATCATCCCTTTGCTGGAGCGGCTCGCGACTCTCGCAAAATCCGCCTAAATCGCGACAATAGAAGACATCCCAAGACGGCTGCTGCGGCACCTCTATTGGGATGTCGTTGTAGATCGGACAATTGCGTGATGGGGCTGGAAGAACCGTCCAACTTCAGGGGTGAGTCAACCCGACAGGGGAGGACCCCATGGGCGATGGCGCCAACGCGCTGCTCTGCGAAGCCGGACGCAATCTGAGGAAGAGCCTGGTGTCAGGCGACATCAGAAAATGACCCCCTGGCGACACGAAATCTGACCCCCCTCACGAGAGGGGAAGCAGATGGAAATGGAGAGACGGGATCCTGGTCTTCGGAAGCCGGAGGCCTGGATGCTTG
>Ga0316613_10001023_pt1 | contig 19809 bp, 17 predicted proteins | sample OWC_soil_day10_C_2_FD_207647 | JGI IMG/M metagenome (GOLD analysis project Ga0316613, IMG submission 207647) | Wetland soil microbial communities from Old Woman Creek delta, Ohio, United States - OWC_soil_day10_CT_b | ecosystem: Environmental > Terrestrial > Soil > Wetlands | place: USA: Ohio...
TCATACCATAGTCCGGAAGAAGCCGCGTTCTTTGACGACGTGAAGGTCGCCGACGGGAAGATCACGAGTTTCACGCAGATTCCCAGCGTGATCATGGTGAACACCAAGCTGGTGGGCAACATCAAGATCGAGGGATATCAGGATCTGCTCAATCCTGCGCTGAAGGGCAAGATTGCCTTCGCCGACCCGTCCAAGTCGTCATCTTCATTCGAGCATATCGTGAATATCCTTTATGCCATGGGCAAGGGTGATCCTGACAAGGGGTGGGGGTATGTCAAGGATCTGGCCAAGAACCTCGATGGAAAGCTGCTTTCGGGCTCCTCTGCGGTCTACAAGGGCGTTGCCGACGGCGAGTACACGGTGGGGCTGACGTTCGAAGAGGGGGCGGCCACCTACGTCAAGTCCAAGGCCCCGGTGAAAATCGTCTACATGAACGAAGGCGTGATCTCCAAGGCGGATGGAACGGCGATCATCAAGGGGGCGAAGAATCTCGAAAACGCCAAGAAATTCATTGATTTCATTTCCAGCAAGGATACGCAGACACTCATCGCCAGCCAGCTGAACCGTCGCTCGGTGCGCAAGGATGTGCCTTCGGGTGAAGGTTTGCTACCCATGTCCAAGATCAACCTCATTCAGGATAACCCGGAGGTTGTGAACAAGAGCAAGCGTCAGTGGCTCGAGAAGTTCAAGGACATCTACACCAGCCTGTAAGAAGAACGCGGACGGCGGAGGTGCATCCTCTGCCGTACCGGGAGCGGCAGGTTTTCAGGAATGTGGTTGATAAAACGTCGTGGTCGGCGAACTACGCGTTGGGTCAGAACGGGTCAGCAAAAAAGGGGTTAGCGAGTGAGTGTGTCCATTCATGTAGAGAATGTGGTCAAGCAATACGGCCAGGTTACGATCATTCCCGATCTTTCGGTCGATATCGAGAACGGCGAGTTTTTTACCTTGCTGGGGCCGTCCGGCTGCGGCAAGACAACGTTGTTGCGGATGATCGCCGGTTTCAACAGCATCGAAGCCGGCACGATCCGCTTCGATGATCAGGTCATCAATGCCATTCCCGCGCACAAGCGCAACATCGGCATGGTGTTCCAGAACTACGCGATTTTTCCGCACCTGAATGTCAGGAAGAACGTCGAGTATGGCCTGCAGTTCCGCGATGTTCCCAAGGCGGAAGTCGCGAAGCGGGTCGACGATATTCTCAAGACCGTACGCATCGAGGAATACCAGGAAAGGCTCCCGGAGCGTCTTTCCGGTGGTCAGCAGCAGCGCGTGGCGCTGGCCCGGGCTATTGTTGTGCATCCCAACGTGTTGCTCATGGACGAACCGCTGTCCAACCTGGATGCCAAGTTGCGGGTGGAGATGCGCGGCGCCATCCGCGACATCCAGAACAAGGTCGGCATCACCACCGTCTATGTGACGCACGATCAGGAAGAGGCGCTGTGCATCTCGGACCGCATTGCCGTCATGCGCGACGGGATCATCCAGCAGATCAATGCGCCTCAAGCCATCTACTCGCGTCCGGCCAATACCTTCGTGGCGACATTCATCGGGCATTCCAACCTGTTCAAGACGACTTTGTCCGGTCAGGAACTGCGGTTCAGCCCGGATTATTCAGTCAATATGGGCGGCCAGGTTCGAGGCGACGCACCCTCGGGCGGTGCCGTGACGGGGGTTCGTCCAGAGGAGTTCTCGCTTGCGCAGCCGGGCAAGGGACTTGCAGCGCGTGTCGTGAAGACGACGTTCTTGGGCCGCTACGTCAATTATGAGTTGGAGTTTGCCGATGCTTCACTGCTGCCGGACCAGGCTGCCATCGAGTTCTCGCAGGACATCGGAACCGCGAAGCGGGTGTTCCGCACGGGTGAAACCATCCATCTGGAGGTGAATCCGGAGAAGATCAACGTGTTTACGGAGGCCGGAGCCAGCCTGATGCAGGGAGTGACACCATGAAACCCGCGGCGTCTCCCCGCGACTTCTGGTTCTGGACGACGCTGTGCATCGCCGGACTGTTCATCGTTTTTCTGGTGTATCCGCTTTTTTCGCTGTTCGCCAGCAGTTTTGTGGACCCCGATTCCGGCGGTTTGACGCTTGCGCATTACGCCCAGTTTTTCAGGAAGAAATACTATTACCGCGCATTGCTCAACAGCATGAGCGTGACCGCCTGCGTCACCGTTTTGGCGGTGCTCATCGGTGCGCCGATGGCTTATCTCACCTCGGCGTTCCATATCCGGGGTAAGAAGTTTCTCGATGTGATGATCATCGTCTCCATGCTGTCGCCCCCGTTCATCGGCGCCTATTCATGGATTCTGCTGGGCGGCCGCAGCGGTGTGATCACCACCTTCGTTTCGGACTACCTCGGCCTCCGCATGCCGACCATCTACGGGTTTACGGGGATATTGCTGGTGCTGACGCTCAAGCTCTATCCGTTCGTCTATCTGTATGTCTCGGGGGCGCTCAAGAGCATCGACGTGTCGTTGAGCGAAGCCGCCGAGAGTCTGGGCTGCGATCCGCTGAAGAAGGTCTTCACGATCGTGTTGCCGCTCGTCACGCCCACGGTGCTTGCCGGCGGGCTGCTGGTGTTCATGAACGCGCTTGCCGATTTCGGTACGCCGATGCTGATTGGCGAAGGCTTCGTGGTCATGCCGGTGCTGATCTATTCGGAGTTCGTCAGCGAAATGGGAGGGCAGGCCAATTTCGCCGCCGCGCTGGCTGCCATCATGGTGGTCCTGACGTGTCTGATCTTTCTCGGACAGAAATACGTGGTGAACAAAAAGTCGTTCACCATGAGCGCACTTCGTCCGATGAAACCCTCCGCGTTGGCGCCGCTACCGAACGCCATGGCGCATACCTTCATCTATGTTCTGGTCTTCCTGTCGATCATTCCCCAGCTCACGGTGGTCTATACGTCGTTCATGAAGGTGAACGGGGTGGTGTTCACTTCAGGATATTCGCTCGACAGCTATCGTGTCATCTTCGATAAACTCGGCACGGCGATATCCAATACCTATCTGTATGGCCTGGTCGCCATCGCCATCATCGTGCTGCTCGGCATGTTCATCGCCTATCTGGCAACGCGGCGGCGGAATCTGATTACGTCGATGATCGATACGTTCACGATGTTTCCCTACATCATTCCCGGTTCGGTGCTGGGGATCACGCTCCTGCTGGCCTTCAACAAGCCGCCGTTCATACTGAGCGGTACCGCGCTCATCATCATTCTCGCCTTCGTGGTGCGGCGTCTTCCGTACACGCTGCGTTCCAGCGCGGCAATCCTCTACCAGATCAGCCCCAGCGTCGAGGAGGCCTCGATCAGTCTGGGCTGCTCGCCGATGAAGACGTTCTTCAAGGTCACCGCAATCATGATGCTGCCCGGAGTGATGGCTGGCGCGATCCTCAGCTGGATCACGGTGATCAACGAACTTAGCGCATCGGTGATCCTGTATACGGGTGGAACGCGTACGATGTCGGTCTCGATTTACACGGAAGTCATCCGGGCGAGCTACGGTACCGCGGCAGCGCTTTCCTCGATTCTCACGCTGACGACCATCATTTCGCTGATGATCTTCTTCAAGCTCACCGGCGGCAAGGAACTCGCGCTGTAGCCACCATGGGGAAAACACGAATTCAAGGAGTATCAATGTCGACAAGCAGGTTTGACGGGTATGTTCTGGTCTCGGACCTGGATGGCACGCTGATTGACCGGGAACACAGCGTTTCGGATGAAAACATCGCGGCCATCCATTCGTTCATCGACGGAGGCGGGCGTTTTCTCGGTGCAACGGGGCGCACCGAACTGAACGTGCGCCCCTTTACGGCGGATATCCCGCTGTTGTCACCGTGGATCCTTTACAACGGCGCGGCAATCTACGATTGGGATACGCACTCCTTTCTTTACAAGGCGCCGCTTGATCGGCCGCTGACAGAAGCTTTCGTGCGCCGGGTGCTGGCGCGTGTTCCCCGGATCAATGTCCAGGTGTATCCCGGAGGGCCGTTCTGCCAGATCAACAGCGCGGCGTTGCCGGACAGCACGGCGGTTCGCGAAGGTCAGGCGTTCGAGAACAAGCCGATGGAGGCAATCGAGGACGATTGGCTCAAAGTGCTTTTCTGTACCGATATCCCCGAGGAAATCGATGTCATCGAGGCCCTGTTTGACAGTGATCCCTTGTCTGCGAAGGCGCACAAGACGCATTCCGGGCCGCGCTATTTCGAGGTGACTGCCCCCGGAGTCAACAAGGGGTCGGCGCTGGCGCGCCTGAAGGCGCTGCTGAACCCGCCCCCCTCCTGCATCGTGGCCATCGGCGACTATATCAACGACATCGAAATGCTGCAGGAGGCCGATATCCCGGCTGCGCCCGAAAGCGCGCTCGGTGAGGTGAAACGGCACGCCAGAATCATCACCTCCTGCCATACGAAGAGCGCAATCGCGGATCTGGTCCGTCAGCTGGAATCCTCGGAACTGGCGTGCCCCGGTTCCTGAATGCAATGGCGAAGCGGAAAGTCCGCCGGGGGATTCCGGTTCTGTTTGCGCTTGCGGTCTTCGCGTTATCCGCCTTTAGCGGAGAGGCGTTGGCTCAGGCGCGTCGTTTGACCGTGGTGTGTTCGGTGCAGATCGAGTGGTGCGAGCTCATCAGGAAGGAGTACCAGAACACTTCGGGTGTTCGCATGGTGGTGATTCACCGCAGCAGCATCGATGCGCTGGCGATGCTGATGTCAGAAAGAAACAATCCGCGGACCGATGTGTGGTTTGGCGGAACGGGCGACCCCCATCTCCAGGCGGCGGAGCAGGGCTTGACCGTGGAGTACAAGTCCCGTGTTTTCGACGACCTGCAGCCGTGGGCACAGGAACAGGCACGGCGCGGGTCCTTCCGTACCGTGGGCCTGTACACCGGCGTTCTGGGCATCGCCTACGACGCGGATCAAGTGAAGCGCCTTCATGCCGAGCCGCCCAAGTGCTGGCGCGACATGGTTCGTCCGCAGTTCGATCGCCAGATCATGATGGGCAACCCCACATCCTCGGGAACGGGTTTCCTCATCCTGTCGGCCTTGACCCAGCTGTTCGGGGAGGACGAAGCCATTGCCTACATGAAGGGACTGCACAAGAACGTGGCGCAATACACGCACGGCGGGCGGGGGAGCATCGAGAACGTCGTGCGCGGTGAGGCCGCGGTGGCGATTGGCTTCCTTCACGATGCGATTACGGCCCGCGAACGCGGCGCGAAGCTGGAGTTCTCGTTGCCGTGCGAAGGAACGCCCGCCGAAATAGGCTCCCTGTCGCTGATCGGTGGCGGAACCAACCTCAAGGAGGCCATCCTGTTCTACGAATGGGCGCTGAGTCCGGAGGCGCAGGCTTTGGCGCGCCGCGCGAGCGCCTTCCAGTCTCCTTCCAACCGCAAGGTTTCGATCGATCCGCGTACGCCGAATGTCGACCTGGATCGGCTCATCCGCTATGACCATCTTCGATTCGGTTCATCGGAGATCAGAAAACGTCTGTTGACGCGGTGGATCAACGAAGTGAACGTCCCTGACAATGAATGATGTGCAAGACATGATCAGAGTCTCGCCGTTCCTCCGCTCCATTCCCTTTGCCGGCATCTTGGCCTGTCTGCTGTTTCCTTTCGGGCAGGCGTGGGCTGTCGCTGGCTTGCATCAGATCCCGCTGGATAACGCGCCGGAAATGCTGGCGACCTTCGGCGCATTGCGGGGCATCGGCGAGATTGCGCTGGCCTGCGGTTTCGTGCTCTGGGTGCTTCAGGCCTGGGGAAGCCGCGACGATAGCCGCATTACGTTGCGTGGCGCGGGGTCGATCTTCTGGCTGTTCGGCGCATCCTTGATGCTGTTCGGTGCATTGCCAGCGATGTGGCATGTCGCGTCGCCGGATTTCTACGTTTACGCCGTGCCTCTGGGGCTGATGGCAATGTCCCTGTTTGCGTTGTTCCATTCGCTGAATGCGACGAACAGCGGCGAAGGCGGACATCGCGCGTTGAAGGCGAGGCGGGGGTTCTCACTCGCGGCAAGCGTCTGGCTCGTGTTCCTGATTGTGTTCATCGCCGTGCCCATCGCCTGCGCGTGGGGCCTGGTATGGAATCGGGGGGTGGCTGCTGTGCCAGGCGTGCTTTCCGGGATTGAACGTCTGTTCGGCTCGCGCTACTGGAGTCTGGGGTGCGTGGTTGGTCGAGGCGCTTGCGGTTCGGCCATCAATTCGATCGCACTCGGTGTTGCCGTGTCGGCAATCACCGGGATTCTCGGCGGCGCACTGGCGCTCTATGTTCACCGGATGAGCGCGACGGCACGGCGAACGGTTGCTGTGCTGGCCTGCCTGCCGATGATCACGCCGCCTTTCCTGATCGGATTCGGGCTGGCGCAGATCTTCGGCAAGGCGGGATTGTTCAGCGCGGTGCTCGAATCGCTCTTTGGCGTGACGAGTTCGCGCTGGTTCTTCGGACCCAGTGGCGTGATGATGGCGCAAGTGGTGGTGTTTTTTCCGCTGGCCTATTTCATGACGCTTAACGCCCTCGACGCGCTGAACCGTTCGCAGATCGATGCCGCCAAGTTTCTGGGAGCATCCGACACGGATGTTCTGCGAACTGTGGTTTTCCCTTCGCTACGCGATCCGCTTGCTGCGGCGATGCTCGTGGTTTTTGTCGAAACCTTGTCGGATGTTGGCAATCCGCTGCTGATCGGCGGCAAGCTCCGGGTACTGTCTACCGAACTGTTCTATAACAGCAGCAACGAGCTGGCAGCGGGAGAGATGACTGGAGTTCCCGCGCTGTTGCTTGTGGCAATCGCCTTGGCGATGACGGTGTTCAAGGATTATCTCGCCGCGCGTTCCTGGCATACCGATTCGGAACCCCCGTTGGCGGAATGCGGCCGGTGCGCGCTGCCACCGGTTTTGCGGTGGGGGTTTGGCGCACTGCTGTTCCTGACCGTGGCGGTCTTGATCGGCGTCTATGCCATGATTGGAATCGGCGCTTTCTCCGAGGGGGGCATCGTCACGGGAGCGCTGACGCTGGACAACTTCTCCCGGGGATTCGGATTCGATGTGCGTGAGGGGATGATTCAACTTACCGGATCGGGCTGGGACTCGCTGATCGCGAGTCTGCTGTGCGCCTTCCTTGTTGCCCCCGTCGGCAGCATTGTCGGAATGCTCATGGTGTGGATACTCCGCCGCGTCGGCGCACCTTCGGCGCGATTAGTGGAAAGCGTTTCTTCGTATTTGCTCTCCGTTCCAAGCGTCGTGATCGGTGCCGGATTCATGCTGGCCTTTGGTAGCCTGGGCCTGTCGAACCTTGCCGCCTGGATCATGATCCTGCTTGCCATGATGATCCGTAATCTGGCGGTATGCATGCGCTTCGGCAGCGTCGCGTTGCAGCGCGTGGATAGTTCCCAGGTCGAAATGTCGGGACTGCTCGGCGGCGGGTTCCTGACGACCTTCCGCTACGTGCTTGCGCCGATGCTGCGCCCGGTGTTCGTCATCTGTGTCGTTTATGGATTCGTGCGCTCGATGACCATGCTTGGCTCGGTGCTGCTGCTTTCTTCTGCGGAGAATCAGGTTGCCACGACCTATATGATCGATCGTATCGGAATAGGCGAGTTCGGCGTAAGCATGGCCTATGGTGTCGTCCTTGCCGCATGCATCGGATGCGTGCTCGGCATTGGCTGGGCTTCGATCGCCCTCCGGAAAAGTGCGCCCGGGTGGGGCGGCGTTATCAACGACCTGAAGGCCGCCGTGGTTCTCGCGCAAAAACGTGGCCTGAGAGGATAAATCGACATGATCGATTCGCATTTTGAGCAGCGGACGGGAATTGACGTTTTTACTGGAGCAGCAGAATGCTGGCGCTGAGACACTCTTCAATTGAAGCGCGGGGAGTGTCCTTGTCCTATGGCCAGAAACGCATTCTTTCGAGCATCGACCTGCGCATTGAATCCGGCGAGTTCTTTTGCCTGCTGGGGCCTTCGGGCGCGGGCAAGACGTCGTTTCTGCGCGTGGTCGCCGGCCTGGAAATGCCTGACAGCGGAGAACTGCTGATTGACGGGGAGAGCGTGGCGTTGAAGCCGCCGCAGAAGCGTGGCGTCGGCATGGTGTTTCAGGGGCTCGGATTGTGGCCGCACATGACCGTGCTGGATACCGTGCGCTATGGCCTGGTACGGCAGTCCGTTCCCGAACCCCAGATCCGCAAGAAGGTCGAGTTCATGCTGGAGATCGTGGGGCTCGCGGATTGTGCGGAAAAATATCCGGGGGAGTTGTCCGGCGGTCAACAGCAAAAAGTGGCGCTGGCGCGGGCGCTGGTCGTGGAGCCGCGCATTCTGTTACTTGATCAACCCATGTCGGCGGTGGACCGCCCGTTCCGGACCCATCTGTTGGGCGATATACAGAACCTGCAACGCAAGCTTGGCATAACGACGATCATGGTCACTCACGACCCGGAAGAGGCGCTCAGCGTTGCCGACCGGATTGCCGTGATCCGCGAAGGCCGGATTCAGCAGGTAGGGTCGCCTGCGGCGTTGTACGATTATCCGTTCGACGCGTTTGTGGCCGGATCGGTGGGAACGGCAAACCTGATTCCGGGCCGGGTCGATGAAGATGAAAACGGCGTGAGGTGCTTCCAATCGCAGGCAACCGGAGCGATCCCTTTGTACGATCGCCTTCGTGCGCCGGAGGAAGGGGATGCGTGTGCATGTTTTCGTCCGACGTCGGTTCGTCTGGCGCCTTACGACAGCAGTATAAAGGACAGCGACTTCGTCTGGATGGACGGGCGCATCTCACGTAGCGAGTTCCGGGGCGGCTATCTGCGCTACAGTGTGAGTGTCGACGGCGAAACGGTGGTGTGCGATCTTCCGCATCGAAAAGCCACGTTGCCGATACCGGCCGGGAGCGAGGTGCTTCTGGGCGTGGAGCTTAGCCAGATCAGGTTTGTCAATGTCTGACAGCGAGCATCAGGGACGAACGAAATACCGCGACCACGTGTTGCGCTGGCCTTCCGGCGGGGTGTGTATCGCCTTGCGGAATGAGGGGCTGCGGCAGTGTCTCCGGGAGCACCCGTGGACATCCTGAGGATTCGTTCGTTTGTTACGGTAGCCCGCCTGGGAAATGTCACCCGTGCCTCGGAAGCCCTGCATGTGACACAGCCGGCGGTGACCGGCCATATCAAGACAATGGAGCAGGAGCTTGGCGTTGCCCTGTTTCATCGGACGCCCGGGCGAATCGAATTGACCAAGGCGGGAACGGCCTTGCTGCTCGATGCCGAAAAGGTGCTCGCCGATTTCAACGCATTGTTGAGTCATGCCAAGGCGATCAAGGGCGAGGTGACGGGCAGCCTCGATTTCGCGTTGGTGGATGACCTGGAATTCCAGCGAATAGGGAGCTTCATTCGTGGGCTCCGCGCGGCTTTCCCGCTGCTTCATCTCAAGACCACCAATTGTCCTTCCGATGAGGTGATCGAGCGCGTCATCTCCGGCAAATGCGATGCGGGCTTCTGTATCGCCGATCAGGTGCCCCCGGAACTCACTGCCGTCAGGCTTCGCAAAGTCAGCTATGTGGTCGTGGCTCCCGTTGCCCTGGCCGAAGCGCTGGGCAAGGCTGGCTGGCGCGATGTTGCCGCGATGCCGTGGATTTCTCCACCTAACAGAAGCCACGTGCGTGCGATCCAGAACACGATGTTCGCGAATCAGGGTGTCACTCCGAATGTCGTGATCGAATGCGATCATCTTTCCGCAATCGAGGGGATGGTCAGGTCAGGTCTCGGACTGGCGCTGATGCGGGAAGAAGTGGCCACATCGATGGCTTCCGACGGAGAGTATTTCATCTGGCCGCACGCCAATTTGACCAGTCAGCTCAATTTCGTGTTTCGCACCTGCGACGAGTCCAGCCTCTCGACGATCGGCATGGTCTCCGTGCTCAAGCGTTGCTGGGAGTAGAGGAGGCGTGTGACCGCGCGTGGCGAGGTGCCGGCCGTAATGCGTCCGGTCCTCAACGTGCCGCCAGTATCCGCGAGGCAACGCCTGACGCTGGTGAGTCGACATCGCCCTTGCGGCTGAGCAGGTAGTAGCCCAGGGGGCTTTTTGCCGGGAATGCGTCGAATGCCACGAGTCCTTCCGGTAAGTCATGCAACTCCCGTATCCACAGTGCGACGCCCAGGCCGGCAAGCGCGGCATCGAGAGCGATTGCATAGTCGGCGAGGATCCGGTCGCTGCCCTTTGCCGTCAGCTTGTGTCCATGGACGGTTGCCCAGGATTTCCAGTTTGTAACATCGCCGCCATGCAGCAGGGGCCATCGTGCAATATCCCGGGGCTGAATTGCCGACTGTCTTCGAAGCAGGGATCTTGCGACAACCGGAATCAGGGTGTCGTCGTACAGCTTTTGTTCGTTACCCACTTTCCAGTTGCCACGGCCGTAGCGGATCGCCAGATCCACTTCGCCGCCGAGCAGGTCGGCGTGCGTCAGGCCAGCGACGATCTCCAGGCGGACGGTCGAAGGGGAGCCTTCAATCGACTGGAATCGCGGGAGCAGCCAATATCGCGTAAACGAGGGGGTTACGGCCAGTCGCACGGTCGGCAGTTTTCGTCCGACCTTGCCCGCATGCCCCAGAAGTGCGATCTGATCGAGGGCTACCTCGATCCGGGCCAGTATCCGCTGTCCGTTTGGTGTCGGCTGGACGCCACGGCCGTGCCGTTCGAAAAGCCGTTCTCCCGCCCATTCTTCAACGACCGCAATGCGTCGACTCACGGCCGCGTGGGTGATCCCGAGTTCGGTGGCCGCAGCGGAAAACGAGCCCAGGCGAAGTGCCGCCAACGCGGCAGCGAGGCTATCTGTGGGAGGTATTTGCGTGAGTGAGCTGTACGCCATACGTACATCTTAGGTGCCGCTGATCGACTAGGTCAATCCAGCCCGTGTTTCTAGACTGTCTGTACCGAAAACTCTCCGACCTTCAATCCATGTCCGGCATCGGCTCATCATCAAAAGCGGTCATTGCAGCGCTGGTCACCGTGGCGCTCTGGGCAAGTGCTTTCCCGTTCATCCGTATCGGGTTGCGCTCGTTCGATCCCATTTCCCTCGCTGCACTGCGCTTTTTTGTTGCTGCAATCGTCGTGACCGGCTGGCTCTTGTGGCGCCGCCCGAAAATTCCATCGTTTGCCGACATGTTGCGACTGGCCGCGTGTGCGGCCGTCGGAATCGTCGCCTATAACGTTTTGCTGAACAGCGGCCAGCGGACGGTTTCTGCCGGAGCGGCCAGTTTCATCGTCAATACCGTCCCTGTGATCACGGCGCTGATCGCGATAGTCTTTCAGGGAGAACGTTTTAGTCTCGCTGCCTGGATCGGTACAGCCATCAGTTTTCTGGGTATCACCGTGATTACCGTTGGGTTGCCCGGAGGGCTGAAGTTCGGGGAAGGCGCGGTGATCGTTTTCGCCGCAGCCGTCTGCCAGGCCGTGTTTTTCACGCTTCAAAGATCGCTGGTGGCCACGTATGGAGCGAAAGTGTGTGCCGCATTTATGATCCTGCTGGGCAGCCTCTGCCTGACGCCCTGGTTGCCCGGGGCTATTGGGCAGGCAGGCCACGCAACTGCGGCTGGCGTGCTTTCGGTCATCTACCTCGGCGTTTTTCCCGCAGCGATTGGTTACGCCACCTGGGGGGTGGCGCAGGCCCACTTTGGCGCGAGTCGAGCGGCGAATTTCCTGTACCTCGTCCCGCCGTTTGCAACCGGGCTGGCGTTTCTGATTGCCTCGGAAATCCCTTCGTTTTCAACCTTGACCGGCGGATCGATTGCGATTGCCGGTGTCCTCATCGTCAATAGATCCAGTTCATCGTAATCAACCCAAAATCGAGGAGAAAAGCATGTCATTTGCTGTTGCCGTTGGAGGGGCCACGGGAAACGTGGGCCAGGAAATGCTCCGGGTTCTTGAGCAGCGGGATTTTCCCGTGGCTTCGCTGGTGCCGCTTGCATCGCCGGCATCCGTGTCGTCGGGGCGAACCGTCTGTTTCAGGGGAGTGGAGTATCCAGTCCGCTCACTGGCTGATTTTGATTTCGGCGAGACCGATCTGCTGTTTCTCTCGACGGGCGCGACAAATTCCCGCGAAACGAGTCCACGCGCCGCCAGTCAGGGGTGTTTCGTGATCGACAATTCATCCGCCTTCCGCATGGATCCGGAGGTTCCTTTGGTGGTGCCCGAGGTCAACGGGGAAGAACTTGATCGTCCGGATCGCCTCCACAAGCGGATTCTCCCGGTGGCCAATTGCAGCACGATACAACTTGTGGTGGCGTTGAAGCCGCTTCATGACGCCGCGCGTATCAAGCGTGTAGTCGTCGATACGTACCAGGCGGCCGCGGGCGGCGGTCGGCGTCTCCTCGATCGTCTCGAACACGAGGCCGATCCGGGGACGGACGGCAGACGACGGCTCCGCGAGCAATCGCGCATGACGCATGGCGTAGGTTCCGCGTGTGGCGTAGTCGCCGAAAAGCCGATCGCCTTCAATGCCGTTCCGCATATCGATGTATTTCTTGACGACGGACGCACGAAGGAAGAGTGGAAGATGGAGGTGGAAAGCCGGAAGATTCTTGGAATTCCCGATCTGCAGATGGCAGCGACCTGTGTCCGCGTGCCGGTCTTCGTCGGGCATTCCGAGGCGGTGCACGTGGAATTTGAACATCCCTTGTCGGTGACGGATGCTCGGCAACTGCTGGCGACGTTTCCGGGGATTTCGCTGGTCGATGAAAATCGCCTGGGAGGCTACGCCACGCCACTGGATTGTGAGGGGAACGACCCTGTCTATGTCTCACGCGTTCGGCGTGACCCGAGCGTGCCCAACGGTCTGAGTCTTTGGGTGGTTGCTGACAACATCCGCAAAGGGGCGGCGCTCAACGCGGTACAAATCGCCGAAGTCCTGGCATCGAGAAGATTGGTTACGCCGCGGCGATAGTCTTCGTCGGCAGGCCGGAGACCGGAGGGTTCGTGTCTCGCGGTGCTTCCGGGGGGAGTTAGCCGCCCTCCGGCGGAGTCCTTTCTCATCCGATCAGCGCCACGGCCTTGATTTGCGCCCAGAGCGTCATGCCGGGACGCAGGTCGAGCAGGGCGGCAGAGCGTTTGGTCAATCGCGAGATCAGCGGGGTGTTCCCGACATGCAACCGGACGAGCGCCAGGGCCGGATGCGCTTCGTCGACGATGGCTTGAACCTGGCCCTGCAGCGCATTCACGATACTGGTGTCCTTCCCTTTGTCCAGAGCCAGGCTGATGTCGCGCGCGAGGATGCGTACCCGCACCCGGTGGCCGATAGGCAGACCGTTATCCCGTACCCAGAGATGGCTTCTGTCGAAGTCAACGCGTATCAGATGCCACTGTGCGTCGCGTTCCGCCACCACCGCGTCGATGATCACGCCTGTATCCTCGCCCAGCCGGATCGGTAGATCGAGGCGTGCCAGCGTTTTGCCCAGCGGTCCGCTTGCCAGTACCTTGCCGTCTTGCAGGACAACTAGATGATCGGCCAAGCGGGCCACCTCATCCGGTGAATGGCTGACGTAGAGAACGGGGATTTCCAGTTCGTCATGCAGTTTTTCCAGATACGGCAGGATTTCCTGTTTTCGCTCATGATCGAGCGCGGCCAACGGCTCGTCCATGAGCAGCAGGCGCGGGCTGGTCAGCAGGGCACGGGCCATGGCCACGCGACTCTTCTCGCCACCGGACAAACGGTCGGGGAACCGATCGAGCAACGCGCCGATCCCCATCAGATCGATCGCTGCTTCCGGAGAGACCCGTCGTTGCGCCGCCGGCACCCGGCGCAGGCCATAGTTGAGGTTTTCGCTCACGGTGAGATGCGGGAAAAGCGCCGCATCCTGGAAAACGTAACCCAATGCGCGGCGGTGTGTCGGCAGAAAGAGGCCGCGTGCGTCGTCCTGCCACACCTCGCCATTGACCTCCAGATATCCGGATGCGACGCGCTCGAGGCCCGCGATTACCCGCAGGCACGTCGTTTTGCCGGAACCGGAATGCCCGAACAACGCGGTAACCCCGGTCCCCGGCAAGTCCAGATCCACCGCCAATGCAAAGCCGGGCCAGGAAAGCTGAAAAATACCGCGAATCGTCATGCGCGTCCCCCGCGCGGATACAGGTTGAGCAGAAGCAGCACGATGAAGGAAAAAGCCAACATGCCTCCCGCCAGCCAGTGCGCGTTCGCGTATTCCATGGCTTCTACATGGTTATAAATAGCCATCGATAGAACTTGCGTCTTGCCCGGAATATTTCCGCCGATCATCAGCACCACGCCGAACTCGCCGATAGTGTGGGCGAACCCCAGAATGGCCGCGGTGATGAACCCCGGTCGAGCCAGCGGGAGTACTACGGTAAAAAACGCATCCAGCGGCGAGGCACGTAGCGTGGCGGCTGCTTCCAGCGGGCGTGGACCGATGGCGGCAAAGGCCTGTTGCAACGGCTGAACGACGAAAGGCAGCGAATAAACCATCGAGGCCACGACCAGCCCGGGGAAGGTGAAGGGCAGCAAGCCGATTCCCAGTTTCTGAGTCAAGATCCCCAGCGGCCCTTGTGGGCCGAGCAGCACCAGGAGATAGAAACCGAGTACTGTTGGCGGGAGAATCAGCGGCAGGGTGACTACAGCACCGATCATTCCCTTCAGCGGGCTGCTGGTCCGCGCCAGCCACCAAGCAATCGGTGTTCCCAGGATCAGCAGGCTGAACGTGGTCAGCGTCGCCAGTTCCAGCGTCAATCCTATGGCGTCAATGTCGGCTGATTGCATGGATCACCTGCTGTTCATGCGGCACGAGGGACACACGGCATGTGGGATCGCGGCAGTGGGGGTGTTCATGCGTCTCTTCGATGAGTAAGTCGAAAAAGCGTTATTAGCACACACTATATAACGCGTGCAATATAAAGATGGACAGAACGCTGTGGGCGTTCTGTTTTGGCGCAGTCTTCGGATCGGTAACTGGATTGACGTCTGCCTTGTTCGCGTTGGCGCGCAAGGTACAAAAGTTGGATGCAACCATGACCTCTTTACAGTAGATTGAAAGGATGCATGATTTCTTTATCAGCTGATCAGTCCTGAAAGGTGACGGGAGAACGCGCATGAATGCACTGCACAAGGTGGGTTGGGTTGCCGGTCTGACAGGAACGGTGTTATGCCTGGCAAGCGGTGGCTTGCGTCTGAGTGGTGCCTTCTGGATTGCCGGTTTTCAGACCGGAACGTTGTTGCAGGCAGGGATCGCTGCCATGGTTTTCGGATGCCTCTGTTTCCTTGCGGTGTTGACCCAACGGCATTGAGCCGTGGCGCAGGATCATCCATGATATCCATGGATAGCATTGACTGTTGCCGAGAGGGCGATCGATACTCTGGCCTCGAACCGTGCCGAGGTCGGTACTTTCTTCTGTGCTTTTCCGTTTCTTCTTTGGTTCTGCCGGGAATGCTCCCGGTAACACGGGTATTTGATGGATATTTCTGTAATTGGAGCCAGCGGTGGCTGCGGTCGGGAGGTGGTGACCCGGCTGGTCAGCGAAGGTGTTCTCGGGCGGCGCGAGCTCCTGCAACTGGTTGGCGGCAATCCGCTCTCGAACCGGCCGTGTTATCTGCACGGTCTGCGTGCTGACCTGCAGGACGCTTACGCGGAAAACATTCCCGAGGTGGACGTGACCGATAGTGCCGACGACATTGTCGGCGATATCGTGGTGATGGCTGCCGGTACGACCTTTCCGACCGATGCTGGCAAGGCTGGCAATCTGCGCAGCCGCGACGACCTGGCGCGCGCAAACACCGCCCTCTTCGAGCACTTTGCGGCGGCAGTGGCGCGCAATCGCAAGGGCAATCCTCCACTGGTCGTCGTGTTGAGCAATCCGGTCGAGCTCGGAGTCCATGTTTTCAGCCAGTATCTCGACCGCGATTACGTGATCGGAATGGGCGCGTTCAGCGATTCGCAACGGTTTCGCTGGGAAATCGCCAGTCAACTGGGGTTGAGCAGGCAACGCGTGCATGCCTCAATGGCCGGCGAGCATGGTTTGGGGATGGTGCCGCTGTGGTCTACCGTGCGCATTCACGGTCTTCAGAACAGCGAATTGGCGGCGACCATCGCGCGTTTGCGGGATGGGCTAACCCTTTCCGATTTTTCCACGCGTCTGGCCGCAGAACATGCGGCGGTGATGGAGGAGATGATGGCCGATGCAGTCAACGGACCGGTGCGCGCGCTGGCGCGAATTGCCAGGCTTCCGCCAGACTTGCGTGTTGCGCTCAAACCCTTCCCGGTGCATTACTCGCAGGCCAAGACGATTTCCGCGACGGCCACCGCCACCGTTGAGCTGGTCAAGGCGCTATGCGAGGGGAGGGCAGTAGAAGTCTGTGCTCAATACGCTCACCGAGGGGAGCAGGGGATTCACGGTCCGATAGGTAATCGGCTGATTCTTGAGGGCGCGGTGCGTCGCGTGGTTCCGGGCGATGATCTGAGCGACGAGGAATTGAGACTCCTTCGGGAATGTGGCGAGCGTTGCAACAACAAGATACAGGAGTGGGTTCATGGCCGATGTGTGTGATCTCCACGTCCTGGCGATCGGATTGGAGGATCGGCCCGGCGCGGTACATAGCGTAGCCGAGGTGTTTTCCGGGCGTGGTCTTCAGATGGAGGCGTTTCACGGCACGGCGGGCAGCCTGGATGCGGACGGTCATGCACAGGCGCTGATCCTGTTTCATGCGAGCGATGAACGCGCCGATTTCGTGACGCGGGTTTTAAGACGACTTTCGAGCGTGAGTCAAGCCGAATTGCTCGGCCTGGACGACACGCGCCTGATCCAGTCCGTCCTTGTGCGGACGGAGGAAAGCCACTCTGGAGAAGGGATTCGGTGCGTTGATCTGGGCGGCGGAGTATCGCTTGCCGCTGCTACGCCGATGGCGATGCAGCTATGGCTGGCTTCCGGTCATGCTCCTCAGCGCCTGGGGGCAGTTCGCATCGACTTGTTGCGAGAGGAACGCGACAGAATTTGATAGGCATCATGCTTGGCGATAGAGCGAAGTCTGATACCCGGTGGCCGAGGATGTTTTGCGTTCCGGAAATAAAAAATCCCCGCCGAGAGAGGCAGGGATTCTTGAACGACTTGTACTAGCTAGCGAGTCGTTTGCCGAGGCAAAAGAGCTTACTTGGATTCCTTGCGGCGACGGATAGCGCCTACACCTAGAAGCCCAAGACCAACCAGAGCCAGCGATGCGGGTTCCGGAACTTGCATGCGATACTGACCGTTGTTGGAAATCACGAGCTCGGTTGTGCCATTGCTGGCGAGCTCGGTAATATCCGGATCGTAGTTGGCGTTCCAGAGCGACGTAAGAGCGGCTGTAGTGATCGCGTTCCAGGACTGCAGCAAACTGGCGTTGGTTGTGGCGAAACCAAAGACCAAGGCGCCGGTATCCAGTTCGTCGGACAGATCATCCGAAAGGCCCGCGTCTCTGAAGAAATACCCGTCAGCCAGATAAGTAGCCTGGAAAACCAGGGTGATCAAGCCGTTCGGAACAGCAGAACCATTGAGCAGTCCGCTACCGTTAAGCAGCGAGAACACGCCGATGGTGTTGGCCCCGGACTTGATCGTCAAAGTGCCGTTTGTGAAAGAGAATCCACTCGACGTGTTGCCTACGCCATTTCCAACAAAGGATGAAGTCAGCGCAGTTGCCAATGCAGTGCTGCTATCAACCAGATTGGAGAGATACGTCCCGGCTTCGTTGAATGAAAACTCCGTGGCGGAAGAATAGGTGTTTTGAATGTAAGAGGTCCCATTCAAATCAACATATTCGGAAACCTGAACGGCGCTACCTGATCCAGCACCGTCAGAATCGAGGTACCAGTTTGTCAGGTACGCATTGGCACTTCCCGCAGCAGTCAATGCGCCGACTGCGGCAACTGTGGCCAAAGTCTTTTTAAGAAATTTCATGGTCTAACCTCCAAAAAGTAGGGCATTGATCACCCTCGTCCTCTATAAAGCAAATGCCGGGCCAGGGTTGTTTTGTTGTCCGTAACTTGTTGGTTGGTAAGAACAAATTGCTTTTTATGGCGTTGTGCTAAAAAATACGGTGTCCTAACGTGTAAAGAAAATCGACATCCGTTTTTTCCCGGTTTCGTGGAGCTATTGCGTATTCGTATTATTTGTCAGTTCGATGACCGAGCGGCGCAACGAACGCGAGGACGGAGGGGTTCCGTACCCGGTTCGGCAAAAGAAGGAAAAAGCGGTGGATCGATCGGCTTTCGCCAGTTGCTCGAAACCTTCGCACAGGGTGACTGCGCTTTGGTTTAGCGATTCGAGTGACGAGATTTTCCGCGAATCCTGCACGTACCAGCGAAAAATGACGGGCGTCATCTCCGGTTGCAGATGAAGCCCGTGTTTTGTCGCAGTCAGCCATAACCGCTGCACCGCAGTTCCTGCGTTGACGAATCCCTCCAGGCTGCAGGGTGGTTTCTTTGGCACAAGGAGGACATGGCTGGCGCAGGCGAGCGCGGGGATTAAATCCAGTTGGATTCTCGGGATAATCGTTCCGCCGAGAAAGCGGTTGAAGAAATCAACGCGATTCCAACTCTTCATCACCCAGCGCATGAGCATTGTGGTCAAAGGATCAACTCCGACAGCCTGGTCTGGAATGCGGTCGTTGCTGTAGCGGGAATTCCATTCGATGATGTCCCGGTGGACCGGATACGCTTCGGGGCAGGTCAGCCGGATTCCTGCATTTTTCCACAGCAATCTGGCGACGGAAAGCCGCTGCGGAAACGACTCGAAAAACTGCAACGAGTATTCGTCACCAACGGCCGCGACGAGCGCATTCTTCGTCTCGGCACTTAGTGGCGCGGTGTGCATCGCGCGGCGTTGCACGCAGCGTGCCTCGATGCAACTCGCCAGAGGGTCCTCGGGAACTTCGGCAGCCTCAAGCGTTACGTCATAGATTGGGGTCGTATCGGGGAGCCCTGGTCGAATGCTCCAATCTGTTTTCATGCTGAAACGCGTTGCTGCGAGGCGCAATGTTTCCAGGAGCGCTCCATGTGCCATGTGGCTGGCGTGCCCGTCGAAATCATAGACGACGTGGTCGCGCGTATCGAAGCCGTGGACCGCGATATGGGAATCCGAGACGATCTCGAAACGCCATGGCTGGGTGTTGTCGCCGCTCGGTGCCCAGCGCGCGAGATCGAGTATTTTCAGCAGTGTTTCGCGCGACATGACGGCCTCACTTGTTGTCTTTGTTCCTGGCGAAACGCGCAAGCTGCATCTTCACCAGCAGGGTCATGAGTTTTTGCAGCGGATTGCGATGCCCCCACGGCCGCCAGGTTCTTACATAGCGCATTCGGTAGCCGTCGAACTGACTGCCCCAAGGGGCCAACTTGACGCCCCCACGCCCGAGAAGCAGTTTGAGCGTCTCGATAGCGGCCGCCCCCGCGCAAAGCTGGCATGCCGCGATGCTCGAAGGGCCTTTCCTTTCGGACAGGCTGACACGGGACATGTCCGCGACATAGCCTCGTTGGAGCATGGCAGGGGAGAGTCCGACAAGAAAACGAACAGCCATGTCAATCTCTGTTGCACATCCTTCAAAACCGAAATAGTCCTCGAACGACATTCCTCCTGGGCCAAAAACGAGCAGCGCAACCCCCAGGCCGAGCGGCGCGGCCGTAACGATCGGGATTCCTTTGCGTTCACATGCGGCAAACGTCATGCGCCGTGCTTCGAAAGCGAAAAAATCAAGTCCGTCAACATAGACATCCGCGTTCTTCAGGAAATCGTCCAGCGTATTGTTCTGAATTCCGTCGGGGAAAGTGCGCAATTCGATTTCCGGATTGATATCGCTGGCCATTT
>Ga0316613_10001024_pt1 | contig 19797 bp, 17 predicted proteins | sample OWC_soil_day10_C_2_FD_207647 | JGI IMG/M metagenome (GOLD analysis project Ga0316613, IMG submission 207647) | Wetland soil microbial communities from Old Woman Creek delta, Ohio, United States - OWC_soil_day10_CT_b | ecosystem: Environmental > Terrestrial > Soil > Wetlands | place: USA: Ohio...
GGTCCAGATGTCGTCCCTCGGCAATGACCTCAACAAATTGGTTATACATATCATCAACCATAACTTGAATAATGGCCCTTTCTTCCTCAGTCAGCTGGCGGTCTGGTGATAAGATATCTTTATGCGGGCCGCTTTTAATTTTTTCCTGACTAACTCCAATTTTTTTGTATAATTCCTCCCAGTTGGAATACGGCATATATACACCAAGGCTCCCGGTAATGGTAGAAGGATTGGCATATATTTTATCAGTGCAAGCCGCCAGCCAGTAACCGCCCGACGCTGCCATGTCAGCCATCGAAGTAATGACCGGTTTGCCAGTAGCGCGAATTTTCTTTAGCTCTTCGCCAACTTCCTGGGAAGCAGGAACCGTACCGCCAGGACTGTTAATTCTAAGGATGATGGCCTTAACAGATTCATCATCGCGGGCAGTATGAAGTTGGCGGATAAGGGCATCTGTACCACCGCCCTCGGTAAATAAACCAACTTGTCCGCGACCACCAACAATCATACCATCAACGTAAACGATGGCAATTTTATCATGGCTGACTAGTTTACTCTGTTTCACCTTGGGAGCAATAAATAGCGCTCCTAACATGGATATGCCGATAATAAAAATCAGCAAAAGTACCACTGAACGTTTAAACATAAGCCTACCTCCTTATGTATTTGTTTGTAAAAGAAAGCTGTTGGAGATCATCCAACAGCTTTCTTTTATTATAATACCCATTTACTATTACTTTCCCAGCTTATTTGCCAGCGTCGCTTTAACAAAATCTCTAAACAGTGGGTGCGGGTTGGTCGGACGCGACTTAAATTCAGGGTGGAATTGCGTCCCTACAAACCAAGGATGATCTTTTATTTCGACAATCTCAACCAAGCGCCCGTTCGGCAAAGTACCGCCAATAACCAGGCCAGCCTGAGAAAGTTTTTCACGATATGCATTATTAAATTCAAAGCGGTGGCGGTGACGTTCATAAATAATCTCATCCTGATACGCTTGATAGGTCAATGTACCTTCCATAACCTTACAAGGATACACCCCAAGCCGCATGGTGCCGCCCTTATCTTCGATCGCTACCTGCTCAGGCATAAGGTCGATGACCGGGTGTGCTGTATTTGGATTAAACTCAGTACTATGCGCATCTGTTAAGCCACATACATTACGGGAAAATTCAATGACGGCAGTCTGCATGCCCAGACACAAGCCAAAGAACGGCACCTTATTCTCCCGTGCATAGCGAATGGCCTTAAGCTTACCTTCGATTCCACGGTCACCAAACCCACCAGGCACCAAGATACCATCAACATCGCCTAAACATGCAGCTAGATCAGTGTCCTCCGCCTCAATATCTTCGGCATTAATCCATTTTATCTCAATTGCGGTATCATTAGCAATACCACCATGGCGCAGAGCTTCTGACACACTCATATAAGCATCCCGCAGGGCGACATATTTACCGACAATAGCAATCTGCACACTATACCGTGGATTCATGATCTTATCCACCATGTGTTTCCACTGCGTCATATCGGCTCCAGTGTCTTTCAGGTTGAGCTTTTCCATAGCAATACGGTCAAGCCCTTCCTTTTCCAGCATCAGTGGAACCTCATAGATGCTGGCGGCATTTTTATTCTGGATGACTGCATCACAGTCAATGTCACAGAATAAGGCTAGCTTTTCTTTCATCTCCTGCGAGATCTCATGCTCAGTACGGCACACAATGATATCAGGGTGAATACCAATACTTCTCAGTTCTTTTACACTGTGCTGCGTGGGCTTGGTTTTAAGCTCACCGGCTGCCGAGATGTAGGGTACAAGGGTAACATGAATATAGAGTACACCACCCTTGCCTACTTCCTTTTTAACCTGGCGAATGGCTTCTAAAAATGGCTGACTTTCAATATCGCCAACAGTACCGCCGATTTCGGTAATGACAACATCAGCATTGTCTTCTTCGCCCACCCGGTAAATGCGTTCTTTAATTTCGTTGGTAATATGGGGAATTACCTGAACCGTGCTGCCCAAGTAATCGCCTTTACGCTCCTTGCTGATAACTGACCAATATATTTTGCCAGCTGTGACATTTGAGCTTTTGCTTAAGTGAATATCAATAAACCGTTCATAATGGCCAAGGTCAAGGTCGGTCTCGCCACCGTCTTCTGTGACAAATACTTCGCCATGCTGATAAGGACTCATGGTCCCTGGATCAAAGTTGATGTACGGGTCAAACTTCTGGATGGTAACTTTGAGCCCGCGGCTTTTCAAAAGACGCCCAAGTGATGCTGCCGTGATTCCCTTCCCAAGTGAAGATACCACGCCGCCTGTAACAAAAATATATTTAGCCATTTAAAAATCCTCCTACTAACTTCCCACAATTAACTGTTGACAACCCTAATTTGCCAAAAAACCAAGCTCTCTATCCGTTAATTACATGTAGCTGCTTAGCTCAACTAAGCCTCATTTTCTTCGGTTTCTTCCTCATCTAAGTCAGCTTCGCCTTCCAATAAATGATCAGGCTCAGCACTACTCGCAGTACCCTCATTTTCAAAATCCTGTTGAATGGCAGCAAACAGCTTGGCCCGTCTTTGCATATCTTGCGGGGCTGCTGCCGGCTCTTCTGTTTCGAGCACACTAATACGCTGTGGTGACCATTCGTTTAGACCCCACATGCTTTTGCCTGTGTGCACAAACCGACTGTCCAAATTAATCCGGGTATGAACATCAGCAATAATCTGCGCTGATGCACGCATTGTACCGCCCTTAACGGCAATGGCTTGATCAATTAACTCCCGGTAGTATAACGGATGTCCTGCTGCCTTTAAAACTTGATATGCTGAATCGACTTCATCAATAGTATATGCCATAATTTTAACCTCCGCACTTAACAATCCGCGTTTTATATTCAACACCCAGAGGTAAATTCCTCCCGACTGCTATAAAACATTCCTGGAGAGTGAGTGATTTACATTTTTTCAGGAGCAGCCACTCCCAAAATACCAAGTGATTGTTTTACCGTTGACCTTACCGCTGTCACTAGAGCCAGCCGAGCGGCCTGCACCTCAGGCTCAACGCCAATAATCCGGCATTGATTGTAAAAAGTATGGAACAGGCTGGCTAGTTCATGCGCATAGCGGGCGATTCGGTGCGGCGCACGCTCACAGGCGGCACTAGCAACCTCTTCTGGAAACTTGGCCATTTTTTTAATTAAATCAATTTCTGCCTGCTCGGTTAATAGTTCCAGCTTAACTTGCTCCCAAGCAGCCGGCATTGGTAGGCCCGCTTCTGCTACTTGACGAAAGATGCTGGATATTCGGGCATGAGCATACTGAATATAATACACTGGGTTCTCATTCGAATGAGATTTAGCTAAATCAAGATCAAAGTCAAGCTGGCTGTCAGTTGAGCGCATAATGAAGAAATACCGAGCGGCATCGCGGCCCACTTCCTCAATAAGTTCACTCAAAGTCACGCCTTGTCCTGTCCGTTTGGACATCTTAACAAGTTGACCATCTTGATAGAGGCTTACCATCTGTAAAATCATTACTTCCAGATTATCCGCATTATATCCCATGGCATTGATAGCAGCCTTAACCCGGCAAATGTAGCCATGATGATCAGCGCCCCAGATATTAATAACCTTGTTAAAACCACGGGCAAACTTATCGCGGTGGTAGGCAATATCAGCAGCAAGATAGGTAGGTATGCCGTTATCGCGGATAACCACCCGATCTTTATCATCGCCATACGCTGTGGATTTTAGCCACAAGGCTCCGTCTTGCTCATAGATATTGCCATTGGTTTTCAGGAGCTCACAGGTAGTGGCCACAGCGCCGCTATCATGCAGCGTGCGTTCGCTAAACCATACGTCAAAGGAAACGCCAAACTGTTCCAAATCCTCTTTAAGGGCAGCCAGCTTTTCTTTCAGCCCCACTTCCTTGAACTCAGCCAGACGCTCCCCCTCTGGCATACTAAGATATTTTTCGCCATGTTTATCAATAATTCGCTGCGCTGTATCGATAATATCTTTGCCGTGATAGCCATCTTCAGGAAACGCAACCGATTGTCCCATAAGTTCTAGGTACCGGGCGTTGACGGAAGCTGCTAGGTTATCCATCTGATTGCCGGCATCATTTATATAAAATTCTGCTTCCACCTGGTAACCAGCCGTCCTGAGCAGATTAACAAGGGCGCTGCCTACTGCTGCTCCCCGGCCATGACCAACATGCAGCGGTCCAGTAGGGTTAGCACTGACAAACTCTACCTGCACCCGCTGCCCCTGCCCGGCGTTAGTCTGCCCAAAATTATCCCCGGCAACCAAAATATCTGCCAAGTCCTGGTAGAGAAGATCTGACTTAAGATAAAAGTTAATAAACCCAGGGCCGGCAAGCAAGGCTTTATCCAGCCATGGCTCATCAAGACGATCAATAATAGCCTGGGCAATTACCCGCGGATTCATCTTAGCCGCTTTGGCTGACTGCATAGCGAAATTAGTCGCGTAATCACCGAATTCTTTTTGCGGCGGCACTTCCAGTGCTATCTCAGGCAGATGCTCGGCAACAAATACACCGTCAGCTACAGCCCTAGTCGCTGCTTGTCCAATGGCGGCAATCAGCTGTTGTTTAATGTCCATTTTTCTTATCCCCCTGTACAAGGACAGTAAGCGTATTCGCGCTTTGCCACTGTCCGTCTATTTCCAGCTCGTACTCAATATGTATTCCAGTAACCTGGCTATTATCCTCAGCACGGGTTATTGCCAACTGGGTTGTATGTATACTCATTTCCATTGTGCCATAAGGCGTAACATATCTAGAACTGCAGCGTTCCCCGTTACGAAATTCCTGTCGCTGTTCAACGCCGCCCATACGCACCAAAACAACATAATCAGCGTACACTTTTAAGAGTGTTGTGGCACCTTCCATCCCGCTGATTTCGCTTTCTTGATACGTGATATAGTGGACACCATTTTTCGCATACCGCCGCCCATGTGTAAATAATTCAATTGTATCAGCTTCACCATGAGTATCCTGTTGTGAACCTTTCACAGAAATAAGCACATGGCTGATATCGGTATTACCCTGTTTGATCAAACTCAATCCCTTCACAGAACCTTAACTTTATTATTATAGCGTAGTCGAAAGCTATTGCCAATATTCATAAGACCAATATCGTAAAAAAATCAAAAAAATAAATTGCGCCGCCTGTCCGTGCGTACCAGACAAGCGGCGCAGTCCCCGGGAGGCAGCCGCCATACTGCCTCGCGTAATTAATGTATGCAGAAATTACTATAAAATTCACCTATTTTTAAAAAATCATTGCCACAACTTTTTCACTTCAGTACCAGGATAATAATATTTAATAATATCTTCGGCCTGCTTACCCTCTTTGGCAAAAGTATAGGCCCCCCATTGGCATAAGCCAACACCATTTCCCCAGCCGTTACCTGTAAAAATGAAGTTATCATCTTCATACTTCATTTCTGTAACTAATGTTGATTTAAGAGTATCATAGCCGACAGCCCGACGAAAATCAGAGCCAAACATTTTTTTATCACCAGCTCCAATATAGAGAATTCGCCCTGATGGCCCTTTCTCCACAATGCGGATATCAGCCGGGTTACCCTCATAGCCGATGGCCGCAGCTACCTGCGAAGCCGGAATTTTTACTGTCCAGGATTCTATATGTTCCGGAGCATAGGTAAAGCAGTTATCTTTAACAGGTTGGAAGTACGGGGTATCGTGGGAAATTTCTTTAGGAAAGCTTTCTTCTCTGGTGGCACCAATTTGCCCATTGCAGGAACTATAAATAGCATTAACAAGTCCACCAGCATATAACAGTACTTCTCCGCGGGTCCGTGCTACGGCCTGCTTCACACTGTCGTTGACTTTTTGCGGAGCAAAAGCCTGCAGTTCCTCTTTTGATGTACTAACATCAGCATTATGCAATTTTTTTATCGTGCCAGCTTCAATAGCACTGATCGTCAGGGTACGCGAGGCAATCGCCTGTGCCGCTAAGGCCTCTATCGGCCAATCCGGCTCCATCTCCTGGGCAATAACCCCTTCTATATACTTTTCTAGCGGCATAGTCTCAATCGAGCCTTTATCGGCCAGATAGACCCTTACCTGCGGTTCATTAGGATATTTGGCCGCATCAAAGGGCGCAACACCGGGAATCGGCTGTGGTACAGGTGCAGGCGGCATTGGAGCCGGTGCCTGCTCAATCGGTGCTGGTATTGGGGCCGGTGCTGGTTTTTGGGTGGGAGGCCTGAGTAGTGTATACGCTCCCGTGATGAATGCTAACATAATTACTATGACTAGTGCGGTATTCCATGTTTTGTTTTTCATACACTCCCACCTCAAACTTAGTATGGCTGGAGATTCTCAAGCTTATGCGTCAGGTAATCCCCATAATTCCACTGTTAGCTGAGAACCCGCCGCATTGGTGAAAACGCGACTTATCAGACGATGGCGTGTGGTATTAATAAAGCGTAAGTCTTTATCTGTATAAGTAGTGGCATCCCGGCCTGGCGGTACATAATTTACCGGTTGGGAATGAGGATGACGCTCAGTAACTGTGAGGTTGGCAGCCAATACCGCATTGTATAAAGTGGAGGACACCTGGCACATACCGCCCCCAATTTCCTCGGCTTTATTCCCATTATCACCAAATACTGTTGCTGGCTGAAAGCCCCGTGCGGCTGTCGGCTCGCCGGTTAGCTTGTTGAAGGAAAACTCCTGCCCTGATTCAAGAACTGTATTGTTAATTAGTTTAGCTGTCAGACGAATATTCGTCAGCCGCCCCGGACTATTATCCAAAATCCGGGTAGTATAACTCCCCAGATTTTGGCTGCGTCTCAGCTTGTCTCCGGTAATATCAGAGATCGACTGCTGATATATTGGCATAACTCTGCTGCCAGCCGCTGCCGCCAGTAATTCGCTAAGCGTAGCCGAAACATCAAGACGCTGACCCGGTCGTTCGGGAATAACCTTTCCGGTGTCGGGATCAAAGCCGGCATTTACTGCTGGCAGATCTTTGGCCTTAGCCAAGTTGGCCAAGACTTTGCTAGCTTCTTCTGCCGTCATGGTGCCTACAGACTGACCCTCAATCGTAACATTCTCTGCCACTAGTCGAACTTCCGGTTTGGGAGCAGGTGTTTTCAAACCACAACCGGCGTTAAGAGCTAGCAGTAAACCAAGCATAAGTAGCGGAAATTGCAAAACTTTTTTTATCTTGTTCACCTCCTGCCGATAATGGGAATACCATGGAGTATCTTATTGGCTGACAAGGAGGAACTGCTATGCAGGCATTAAAAAGTTGGGTTAGCAAAGCAACGGGAATTACCTGTCATTCGGACATGGTACGACCCGGCTATATTTTTGTTGCTATCTGCGGACGTACCATTGATGGCAATGCTTTCGCCCAAACTGCCGCCGACCGCGGCGCACTGGTTATTGTAAGCGATTGCCCTGATCATCTGCCGCCGTTACGCATACCATTCCTTGTTGTCGCTAACGCCAGGCTGGCTTTGTCTGAGTTGGCTGCAGCCCTATATGAAAACCCGTCACACAAATTGAAGCTAATCGGTGTAACTGGCTCGAATGGGAAAACTACCATTGCCTGCCTGCTTGAACATATCTTTGCCCAGAGCGGTTTCCAGACCGGACTTATTGGCACCGTTCGGGTCAATACCGGAAAAAACGCTATCCCCAGTACCCTAACAACACCAGATGCGGTTTCACTTCAACACTATCTATCACAGATGCTTAGCAACAAAGTTACCCATGCCGCTATGGAGGTATCCGCGCAAGGCGTTGAAATGCATCGCGTTGCTCATGTTCATTTTTCTACAGGCATACTTAGCAATCTCTGTGCCGACCACCTCGATTTCCATGGTAATTTTGCCAGTTATCTTGCGGCTAAGGCCAAGTTCTTAAACTTGCTCACTCCCTCTACGCCCTTGATTGTCAATATCGCTGATCCCTATTGTCAAGTCATTACTTCCCATTTTACCGGTAATCTTATTACCGCTGCGGTCAATAGTCCTGCCGATATTTGCGCCACTATTACCCATTTAACAAGCTATGGCAGTGGTTTTACCCTTACCATCAACAAACCATTAATCGCACTCACTGGCCAACCACTACCTGCCAGTCAATATGCTATGACACTAGCCATTCCCGGACGCCACAATATTGAAAATGCGTTACTTGCCACCGCCGCTGCCCTGCTGCACGGAATTTCACCAGCAGATGTTGCCCAAGCGTTAGCTAATTTCCGGGGCGTTGAACGCCGTATGGATATTTTCCACCTAGACGGACTCATAGTTGTTGATGATACGGCCCTAAATCCAGGCAGTATTGAAGCTGTATTTGATACAATAAGCACATTACGTTATCAACGCCTTGTTGTTGTTAATGCCATTCGCGGTCAACGCGGCCCGGCGATTAATGCCGCCAATGCTGCAACCCTTGCCAGAGCACGGCGCAAACTGCCATTTTCATTAATCATTACCGACAGTGCCGACCAGGTCGGTCCAGCTGACACAGTAACACCGGAGGAGAGCCTAGCCTTTCAGACAACACTTAACACCCTAAAAACCGACTATACTTACACCAATACTTTGCCTGCGGCGCACGGCAGCTCTTAGTCATGTTGTTGCTGGTGATCTTATTGTATTAATCGGCGCCCAGGGTATGGATACTGGCCGGCAAGTATTAACCACAATGATGAAATCCCCAAATGCCCACGGTCCTACTCAGATCTATCAACCAAGACTAGCCTTACAGCCAGATACATGACATTAAAGGTTTACTTCACTTTAGGCTCTTTTTTTATATAGCCTGAGAACATCGCCTGCAGCTTGGCAGGGTCTTCAGTAAACACCAAATACACATGCAGCGGAATGGTTGCCCAAAAAAACATAGCAATGCTGTAAAAAACAATTCGTATTCCCCCAAGGCCGCCAAATGGCCGACTGAGGTAGGAAGCATATGCTGGAAAAAAATACGGTAACGCGGCAATTCCCGCTAGCAGGGTAACCAGTCCCCAGCTAGTAAATATCGCCTTTTGCCCCGGGTTATAGCGCCCATAATTAGGGTGATTCTCCGTAATAAACAACGCATACCGAAAAAAGCTACGCAAGTTGGGGAAATCATGCAGCGTAAATAAGAGTTCAGTATATTTACCGGTGGCAAGATAGTAGTACACCTGCCCTAATAAATTCAAAACAAGTATGATCCCGGCAATAGTATGTGTTTTGCGCATTACGCCATAAGGCAGTATCCCCCACGGGTCATGTAGATACAGTCCTGTTAAAACAAGATAGCTAATAGTCGCCGCCATAATCCAATGAAAAATACGCACAGGCAAGGGTTGTAATAATAGTTTCATAAAAATAAAATCCCCCAATTGGGGGATTTTAATGTACTCATAATTTCAAATTAACTTTGGGAATATTTTTTCCATAAAAGATCTCAGCCATCTCCTTTTTGAGACGCTGTTTAATTTTTTTCTTCTCGCCAGCCATGAGTTCCTTTTTGGCTGTTCCAAACAAATAGTTATCCAGGTCGAATTCCTTTAACAACATCTTAGTGTGAAAAATGTTTTCCTGATAGACATTAACGTCGATCATTTGGTACATGTCCCGATTCTCGCTGGAAATATAGTTTTGGATAGAATTTATTTTATGATCAATAAAATACTTTTTGCCATTCACATCGCGGGTAAAACCTCGCACCCGGTAATCAATGGCCGTAATATCAGGTTGGAAAGTATTAATCAGAAAGTTCAAGGCCTTGAGCGGCGAAATATGACCGCAAGTCGATACATCAATATCTGCCCGAAAGGTGCTGATACCTTCATCCGGGTGGCTTTCCGGATAGGTGTGGACAGTAATGTGGCTTTTATCTAAGTGGCAGACAACCGCATCCGGTTTCAGTTCATTGATCTCGCACTCTCCGCACTCCTCGCTGGTTACAGGTTCTCCCGGCTGGTTGACCGGTTCCTCCGAAATCAGCATGGTAACACTGGCACCCTGCGGGTCATAATCCTGTTTGGCAATGTTCAAGATATTAGCCCCAATTATATTAGCCACTTCTGTTAGAATATTGGTCAACCGTTCGGCACTATATTCCTCATCAATATACTCAATATAAGAATGACGATGCTGCGGAGTCTTCGCATAACAAATATCATACATATTAAAGCTCAGTGTTTTGGTAAGATTATTAAAACCGTAGAGTTTTAGTTTTTTAATTGCTTTAATTTCCATCTTGATCGTCCTTCTCCTTATTGAAATGATTGACTATAGCACTATTTTAGTGTAGCAATATATTTTTCCACCATTTTTACTGGACAATACGATTCCTTAGCTTTGCGCAGACCCTCTAGTCCCATATCCTCTTCCCTGTTGATATAAGGCAGCTGCTGCCACGCGTTAGCACAGAATTGTTGATTAATCACCGGATAGACACCACGAATATCCGCATTGGCCTTTTCGACATGAATAACCGCTGTATCATTGTTTAACTGCTCACCAAAGCTAAAGGCCTCGACTTTTTCGTCAACATAAATTAAGCCGCCAGTCAGCTTCAGCTCATTCCAATGAATAAGCACCTCGATAATTGCGTCTCGTTCTCCCTTTAACAGAGCGTCCTCATCGCAGCCTTTTTTCTTACACCATTCTATTTGGGTTTCCACACAACGCGGCACCCATTCCGGTGTTAGCGGTATATACTGATAGTTGCTGTAATTGCGGAGAAAACTATTAACATGATTTTTCTTACTATGATATTTACGGCCTTTTAATTCAATCAAATCCTTGCTATTATAAACATAATCGTAATTATCCCGGTCAGCAGTAATAGCAAACTGCCCTGGTCGCCATTTTTCGAGAATGTCAACCATAAATTTCTCGATTCCATATAGTTTAAACACCAAATTATGAGTTACACAATAGGCAGCCATTTCCTCAAGAACTCTTTCGACCCCTGCATCAGGACCAAATGGCTGAAGCATAAACTGTTTCTCGTCGCGACCAGCCTTAATAACCAAGTAGCCATCTATTTCTGCCCATTTTATAGAATATAGATTACGCCACATAAATAAATTAGTGAAATTATAATGAGCATTCTCGTAGCGGCGCTGCCTAAAACACTGATCAAACAGGGCTTTTTGCGCCAAAGTAATATCCTGGAAATCGATCGTAATTACCTCCCAAACATTATCAACACTGCTATACTTAGGCAGGAAATGTTTTTATTTAATATTTTCTATTATATGCTGGTTGTAAGTAAGACGCAATATCGAACGGAGGTGATATTATGGGCAAACGCGCCCCCACGCTATTATCCGGTGATTGTCCTTATCTGAAAAAACGTCACAGCATTATTGCCATTTACCGCGAAACATCTATCCCCAACCAAGCTGTACCACATTACCAAGTCGATGAGATCGAATGCGATTATAGTGATGAATGCGGTTTAGAAAAATGTCCAATTGCTGAAATCGCACCCAAACACCCCCCGGGCATCGGTCTAGCCTAATGGCTGGGATGGTAAAGAACGGTTCTTGTTTGCTGGATTAAAAACCAGCAAAACAGGAACCGTCTTTGTTTACTACAGACTTTGCACTAATTCCAAACGTTCACCATCAGGCCCGGTAAAAAACATAATTTTCTTACCGCTAACTACCTTAGGCTGCTCAAATAATAATGTTACATTATGCTGCTGGAGCTTTGCTATTTCGAGTTCAATATCAGTTACCGCAAAGGCAATATGATCAACAATACCTGCCCCACGTACTTGTACACTATCTTCTTGATACTGAATAAGCTCAATTGTTTGCTGACCTGCTTTGACAAATGCCAGGTGAACACGCTCATCCTGGTAACTCTCCTCTAGCCTGCACCCCAATACAGTGGTGTAAAATTCCAGAGATTTATCCATGTTTTTAACTACTATTCCGATGTGAGCGACATTGTACATATCGGTTCCGCCCCCCCTGTTGCTATTTAAAATAATTGACACCAGCACTAAACAGCTGCTGATCTTTGCTGCCCGGAATATTGATGGCAACATGATCACCAATGCGTTCAGAATGAGCCATCTTCCCAAGTACCCGCCCATCGGGGCTGGTGATAGCCTCAATCGCCTGGAAGGAACCATTGGGATTAAAGCTAGCGTCATAGGTAGCACGACCATCAAAATCAACATACTGAGTCGCGATTTGACCCTTAGCTGCCAATTGCCCAACTTCCTCAGCCGTGGCATAAAAACGTCCTTCGCCATGCGACGCAGGAATAGCGAATACTTCACCAGCCTCAACATTACTCAGCCATGGTGATAGCGTCGATACTACCTTAGTATTAACCATACAGGAAATATGACGACCGATTTTATTAAAGGTCAGTGTTGGGCTATGCTCAGATAAATCCCGAATTTCACCATAGGGAACCAAACCTAGTTTAATAAGTGCCTGGAAACCGTTGCAGATACCAAGCATCAGACCGTCCCGGCGCTGAAGCAGCTCCGTAACTGCTTCCTTTACCCGGGGATTGCGAAACATGGTAGCAATAAACTTACCCGAACCATCAGGCTCATCGCCAGCACTGAACCCACCAGGCAACATGACAATCTGCACATCAGCAATTTTTTGGGCCAGCGCTGCAATTGATTCTTCAATATGAGCGGCAGTAAGATTACGAATAACTAGTGACTGTGCAAGAGCACCGGCCTGCTCAAAAGCCTTGATGGTATCATATTCGCAATTGCTTCCGGGAAATATCGGAATAAGCACCTTGGGCTTCGCGATGACTGGCTTGGGCCGCCGCTTGTTTCTTACCGTATAACCAGCAAAGTTTTGCGGTTGCTCATTAATAAGACCAGGCCGCGTAGGAAATACCTTCTCCAACGGCTGTTCCCAAGCCGCAAACGCTTCCTCCAAGCTTATCGTAACGCCATTAACGCTGATAACTGGGGTTGACGTTGTCTGACCAAGCAACTGATATTCGATATTACCAAACGCCGTGACAAGGTCCAGTCCGGCAGGCAGTTCGAGAACCAACGAACCATAATCTGGTGTAAATAGTTCTTGGACATGTGCTTGCTTCGCAAACTCAAGCCCAACGCGGTTACCAAAGGCCATTTTGCTGACAGCCTCGGCAATACCACCTGCTTTAATAGTATAAGCTGCTATTATTTTACCTGTTTGAGCGAGCTGGCTCACTTTATCGTAAGCTGCTATTAAAGCAGCGAAATCAGGCAACTCATCTTTGTTTCGCTTGAGGCGGATAACAGCCACTTGGCTGCCAACCTGCTTAAATTCCTGCGAAATTACTTGCCTTACGTCAACAGGAGTTACCGCAAACGCCACTAGCGTCGGCGGCACGTTAAGCTCGTTAAAAGAACCTGACATACTGTCCTTACCGCCAATTGCCGGAATACCCAGTTGTTGCTGCGCATAGAAAGCTCCTAACAAAGCACTAAATGGCTTGCCCCATTTGACACTATCTTGTCCCAGTTTTTCAAAATACTCCTGCAAGGTTAGCCGCACTGTGCGGAAATTGCCACCTAAGGCCACCACCTTGGCTACAGCCTCAACAATCGCATAAACAGCACCATGAAACGGGCTCCAGGTTGAAAGATCGGGATTAAAGCCATAGGTCATGATCGTACCTGTGGTAGTATTGCCTGATACCACCGGTAATTTAGCAACCATGCCTTCAGTGGGGGTAGCCTGGTGTTTGCCGCCAAATGGCATCAAAACTGTGCCTGCACCAATGCTGCTGTCAAAGCGTTCCACAAGCCCCTTTTGACTGCCCACATTGATATTTTGCAAGGTTTTCAGCCAAACTTCTTTAGTATTTTGGGAAGTTACCGCAGCCGCGATAAGCATATCCTCAAAATAGCTTGCACTAGCTGGTGCTGCCACCTGGATATTGGTATGCTGTTTGGCTCCATTGGTGTTTAAAAAATCACGGCTAAGGTTGACAATATCCTTGCCACGCCACAGCATCGTCAGGCGATTATCAGCAGTTACCTTGGCAACAACGGTAGCTTCAAGATTCTCGGCATCAGCGTATTCAATAAATTTCTGAGCATTATCAGCAGTAACTACTACTGCCATTCGTTCCTGTGATTCCGAGATGGCCAGTTCGGTCCCGTCAAGTCCCTCATATTTCTTGGGGACAGCATCCAAGTTAATTTGCAGACCATCAGTAAGTTCACCAATAGCCACAGAAACACCACCGGCGCCAAAATCATTGCAGCGTTTAATCATGGTGCTCACCGCACTATGACGGAATAAACGCTGGATTTTACGTTCTGTCGGCGGATTACCCTTCTGGACTTCCGCACCACATGTTTCCAGTGACTCTTCAGTATGAGCTTTGGAGGAGCCAGTGGCACCACCACAGCCATCGCGGCCGGTACGGCCACCAACTAGTAGCACAATATCGCCAGGCTCCGGCACTTCGCGAATAACCTGCTCCTTGGGTACAGCCGCCATAACGGCGCCGATTTCCATTCGTTTAGCAACATAACCTTCATGATAGACCTCAGCCACCTGGCCTGTTGCCAAACCAATCTGGTTGCCGTAGGAACTATAGCCAGCCGCTGCACTGGTAGTAATCTTACGCTGCGACAATTTGCCTGGCAGCGTACATTCCAAGGGCAGGCGCGGGTCACCGCTGCCAGTAACGCGCATTGCTTGATAAACATAAGCACGGCCTGACAATGGATCGCGGATACAACCGCCCAAACAAGTGGCTGCTCCTCCGAAAGGTTCAATCTCTGTTGGGTGATTATGGGTTTCATTTTTAAACATAACCAGCCACTCTTCTTGCTGTCCATTAATATCAGCCTGAACAACAATACTACAGGCATTAATTTCTTCCGATTCATCCAGATCAGTTAGCTGTCCCTGCTTTTTAAGTTCCTTCATGGCTGTTGTGGCAATATCCATCAAATTGATGTCCCGCTCAGCTGCTTTTTCCCCATAAACATAATTCCTGGCTTTGCGGTATTCTTCCCAAGCTGTGGTGATAGGCTGACTATAATGCCCTGCTGCAATTTCAACTTGTCCAATCTTGGTGTGAAAGGTGGTATGGCGGCAATGATCTGACCAATAGGTATCAATTACCTTTATTTCGGTAATTGTCGGGTCACGCTTTTCCGTATCACGGAAATAAACCTGACAGAAAACTAAATCCTCCAGACTCATGGCCAGACCCCGCTCTTGTAAAAACTGACTGAGCGCCGCCTGCGGCAGGTTGTTAAAACCATCAAGCACCGCCACATCGTCCGGCATGGTGGTAGGCACTTCCAAGGATGACGGTTTTTCCAATAAAGCTTCCCTTGCTTCCACTGGATTAATACAGTATTCCTTGATTTTAGTAAGGTCTGCTTCAGAAAGCTGCCCCCCTAAGACCAGTACTTTGGCGGTACGAATCTCCGGACGTTCTTTCTGGGTAAGTATCTGGACAGACTGTGCCGCCCAGTCAGCCCGTTGGTCATATTGGCCTGGCAAGTATTCCATCGCAAACACCTTTGCTCCGGCAGGCACAGCAAATTGTTCAAGATAAACTACATCCACCGGCGGCTCGGAAAAAATAGTATGAAGTGATGCTTCAAACTCAGCGTCACTTATTCCGCTAATATCATACCTATGCAAAATACGCACATCAGTCAAATCGGTTATCCCCAGATGATGTTTTAAATCAGAATATACTCCTTCCGTCTCGACGGCAAAACCAGGTTTTTTCTCTACAAATATACGACGAACGGCGCTCAAGGCACTACCTCCTTAAAAATACAGGCAAAGAATATATGAAAGATAACTCCCAGCCTGGGATATTATGCAATTATGCAGCATTTGGCAACATATTATTATCATTATAATGAGTTGATAAATGAATAGCAAGTCGCAAAAAGCAGCCCCCGCTTTTACGCCGAGCTGCTTCTCTTCGATTATATATTTGATGGTTAGACATGCATGAACAGCGCTAAAAATTTATACATTAGTGCACTAGTTATCGCGCTAAACGGAATGGTTAAAAGCCAGGCAAACAGCATTTGCTGTGCCACGCCCCAGTGTACAGCCGATAGGCGTTTCGATGAGCCTACTCCCATAATCGAGCCAGTTACCACATGGGTAGTACTTACTGGCAGGTGAAGATTAGTAGCTAAAAAAATAACAAGTGATGAGTTCAAATCAGCAGCAAAACCAGTAATGGGCTCAAGCTTAAATATTTTTCCACCCATCGTTTTAATGATTTTCCAGCCGCCAATTGATGTACCGAAAGCCATTGCTGTTGCACAAGACAATTTTACCCACATAGGAACTTCCAAAGTTGGTATCTGACCAGAACTTAAAAGCGCCAGCGTAATAATGCCCATCGCCTTTTGCGCATCATTGGAGCCATGCGAAAATGACATCATACTGGCAGATAACAGCTGCATCTTTCTAAATCCGGTATTAAGTTTACCTGGTTCATGTCTACGAAAAATCCACATCATGGCAATCATCAAAATATAACCGCCAGCCATAGCAATTATTGGTGACAGCACCAGCGATAGTATGATTTTTTCAACACCAACGAGGTTAATAGCCTCAAATCCTGCCCCTACGCTTACTGCTCCCAGAACGCCGCCTACAAGTGCATGGGAAGAACTGCTGGGAATACCAAACCACCAAGTAATCAAGTTCCAAACAATAGCCCCGAACAGTGCCGAAATGATGACCTGCTGGTTAACCATGGAAGCTGCTTTCACCAAATCGCCGCCGATGGTTTTAGCTACACCCGTACTATATAACGCCCCGGCAAAGTTGAGAACAGCCGCTAACATAACGGCATGTTGCGGCCGCAATGCCCGAGTCGATACTGAAGTAGCAATCGCGTTGGCCGTATCATGAAAACCGTTAATAAAATCAAATGCTAATGCAAAAAATACTACGACGTAGAGCAACGTCAAATCAGGCATACTTTACAATGACTCCCTTTAACAAATTCGCGATATCCTCGGAAATATCCAACGTTTCTTCCAGTTGAAGCAAAATTTCTTTCCATTTGATGATTTCAATCGGGTCGGTGTTTTCTCGAAACAATTTAGCCATTTCCTGGCGATACAACCTGTCACCCATGGCTTCATACTCAATGATCTTAGCACAGCGTTCTTCGAGTTTTTCCCGTTGTTTTTTAATTTCAGGTAAATAGGTAAACGCTTTATCAATTTGTTTGGACGTTTTGGCGACAATGGAAGCCAATTCTCTGGCCCCTTCGGACGCAACACCGGCATTATATAACTCCATACGCTCAATAACACCCTGAATACAATCAATAACATCATCTAACTTATGCGCAATTGCATAAATGTCCTCACGATCAAGTGGTGTGATAAAAGTCTTATGTAACAAACCGACAATTTTGGCAGTATTGACATCAGCTCTTTTCTCAAGCTCATCGATCTGAATCATTAATTCAGGCACATCACCTTCTCGATTTAACGCTGCTTCCAGTATATCGGCTGCATCACGAATCAGTTGCGTGTTTTCCAAAAGATACCCGTAAAATTTTTCCTCACGCGGTTTTAAGCCAAATCCCATACTTAGCCTCCTCAATTTAGTCGGATTCAATCTGATTATAGCATAAAACCTCAATCTTTGTTAACTAATTGTAAAAAAATGTTAAGATTCAGTTAATTCCTTATTTTGTGTTACGACTTAGCCACTAATACTATGCCACTCAATATGAGCACAAGTCCTCCCAGCCTAAGCACACTGATTGACTCATGAAAAATAAAATAAGAAGCGATAAATACCAATATATAACCAAGACTAATCAGTGGGTATGCGTAACTAAGTTCTACTGTACGCAATGCATAAATCCAGAGCAATGTACTTACACCATAAAGCGCCAAGCCCGCGATAAGCGGCCAGGCCGCCAGCACCTTTTCCCATAAAGAACCCGTATCCGGCAGTCGCATCGCACCATATTTTAAACCAACTTGCCCCACAGCTCCAATAAAAATAGAAATCAATAGTATATATAAATCCTTCATTATGACACCATCCTGCCTGTAAAACCGCTGACCAGAACTCCAACGCTTCCTTGATTAGTATATTCCCTCTGCAAGCATGTATTCCTGCAACTACATTATGAACTTCTTGACGGCAATTCATTTGTAATTTATTGTTAGGATAATATACGCTATATCTAAAGGAGGCTGCCCATATTGCCGCAAATTGCCCGCATTGCAGAAATAGATTGTTTCCGGGGAATTGCCCTACTCTTAATGATACTTTTTCATTTAGTTTTTGACTTAGCCTACTTTTACAACTGGTCAATCGACTATCTAAATGGATTTTGGTACTACCTAGGCAAGGCCGCAGCTATACTGTTTATGCTGGTATCAGGAATTAGTAATACCCTCAGCCGCAACCCCATACGTCGCGGCCTTACAGTGTTCAGTGCAGGTATGCTAATTACGGTAGTAACCTATTACTATAATCCAGCGATGTATATCAGGTTTGGGATTTTGCACCTATTGGGATTTGGTATGCTAACTACGCCTTGGTTAACTAAACTGTCTGCTCTGCTGCTGATACTGGCAGGCACAACTTTACTTGTCATGAGCAACTGGACTGCTAACCTGATGGCAACCAGTTCCTGGTTACTGCCACTTGGAATCACCCCTACCGGCTTTGCCTCGCTCGACTACTACCCGCTATTCCCCTGGTTGGGTGTAGTACTCTATGGCCTAGCCATAGGAAAATTGCTATATGGCCACAAGCAGCCCTGCCTGTCTCCCTCTGCCACGACCAGCCCTCCCGCCCGCATCCTAAGTTGGCTGGGCCGCCAGTCACTACTAATTTATCTTGTGCATCAGCCAATTATTCTCGCACTGCTACTACTCCTATTACAATAAGACAAACGGACAGCCTTTTTATCTGCTTACCGTTATCAAAAAGCCATTAAAAAAAAGGATATCCTAAATAAACGACGAACTATCGAAACCATAACTATTAAATTGGCAAGGAGAGTTAATTATGCAACATGAGGATCAACCCGTAACCAATGAGGCCATTTTAGCTGCCTTTAAACTGGTTCTCCCATACCTAAATCAAATAGTTAGAGAAGACATGGCTGTTGGACTTACTGATTTAAAAGAATATCTTGCTTATTATCGCGCCCGAGAATTTGAACTAGACCTGCCTGCAGGCAAACCTATTCAAGGAATACCTACTGTGGAAAAGTGTATCCGGACCGGTACCAATACCTATGATGATGTTCCACCTGAAGTCTATGGGCGCCCCATAAAAACAATTTTTACGCCGATTTATGGAGTAAATAAAGAAATTATTGGAACATTGAGTTCAGGCATTGATTTAAATCATAGCGTTGATTTGATTAAAAATGTAGAAGACATGGTTAGCGCAACCGCCCAGGCTGCCGACAGTGTTCATCAAATCGCAGGCAGTGCCAGCGAACTTGCCGCCTCCGGGCAGCGCCTATTCCAATTATCTAGCGATTTAGCAAATAAAAATAAACATTCTGCAGAAATTTTGGAATTCATTAAAAATATTGCAGCCCAAACTAACTTGTTAGGCCTAAATGCCGCCATCGAAGCTGCCCGGGCCGGTGAACATGGCCGGGGCTTTGCAGTTGTTGCCGAAGAAGTCAGAAAGCTTGCCGACCAATCCCAGGAGGCTACAAAGAATATCCAGCGTAATTTACAGGAAATGACCCAAGCTGTTGCTGAGCTTAATACTTCGATCGAAGCATCTGGAGCAATCAGTCAGGA
>Ga0316613_10001025_pt1 | contig 19797 bp, 18 predicted proteins | sample OWC_soil_day10_C_2_FD_207647 | JGI IMG/M metagenome (GOLD analysis project Ga0316613, IMG submission 207647) | Wetland soil microbial communities from Old Woman Creek delta, Ohio, United States - OWC_soil_day10_CT_b | ecosystem: Environmental > Terrestrial > Soil > Wetlands | place: USA: Ohio...
GACGTTCTTGGCTTCGACCATGGCTTTGATCTTGGCCTGCTCGCCGTTGTATTCGCCCTGAACGATCTTGCCGCCGGTCGATTTGGTGTAAGGGGCGTAGAAGGCCTTGATCTGCGCTTTCTGGTTACTGCCACCGAATGAGATAACGGTGACATCGGCGTTGGCGGCGCCGGCCAGCAGACAGAATACGGCACAGGCGAGCGGACGAATTGGCGAAGCGATGCGGGTCATATGAGTCTCCTGATGAGTGGAACGGGCACTACGAAAATAGCTGATGGTCATGCGCCGACGGTCGGATCGAGCGCGCGCAATTGTTCGGGAAGGATGCCGACATGGATCGCGTCGCCGGTATCGAAGCGGTGCTTGTGCTGCGCGGCCGGCGCCTTGACGATGATTTCGCGACGCCCGGCGAGTTCGACGCGAACGCGCAGGTGATCGCCCTGATAGAGGATCTCCTTGACGTAACCGCCGAGGCGATTGGCGCAACCGAGCGACTGGACATTGAGCTGGACGCTCTCGGGCCGCACCGAGAGCACGGTGCGCTCACCAACCTTGGCGACGTTTCCGACGCTGGCCTGGACGCGCGTCCCGTTGCTCAAACGGACCTGGCAGGTGTCGCCATCGACCGACTCGACCGTTCCGTCGAGCGCGTTGTTTTCACCGATGAAGTTGGCGACGAAATTGTTGGCGGGTTTTTCGTAGAGCGTCGCCGGCGCGTCGATTTGCTGGATCACGCCCTTGTCGAAAACAGCGATGCGGTCGGACATCGTCAGCGCCTCACCCTGGTCGTGCGTCACGAATACCACAGTGACGCCGAGTTCCTGGTGGAGATGCTTGATTTCGAGCTGCATCTGTTCGCGCAACTGCTTGTCGAGCGCGCCGAGCGGCTCGTCCATCAGCACCAATTCGGGGTCGAAAACCAGCGCGCGGGCCAGCGCGACGCGCTGTTGCTGCCCGCCCGAGAGTTGCTGCGGATAGCGGTCGCCGTAGGCACCGAGCTGAACCATGCCGAGCGCGCGCGTCACCTTGGCGTCGATTTCGGCGTTCGGCAGCTTGCGCACCGCCAGCGGGAAACGCAGGTTGTCGACGACGGTCATGTGCGGAAACAGCGCGTAGTTCTGGAACACCATGCCGATGTTGCGCTGGTGCGGCGGCACCCGGTTGATGATTTCACCGGACAGCCGGATCTGGCCGCTGGTCGGCGTCTCGAAGCCCGCCAGCATCATCAGGCAGGTCGTCTTGCCCGAACCCGACGGGCCGAGCAGCGTCAGGAACTCGCCGCGACGAATATCGAGGTTCAAGTCACGAACGATCAGATTGACGCCGTCGTAGGTCTTCTGAACCTTGCAGAAGGTCACGTGAGGCGCCTCGCTCTGGGCTCTGGGTTTACCGCTCTGTGCCTTATTCACTATCGACTCCTTGCTGCCCGTCAAGAAACGACAAGCCTTGGGTTTCCGGTCAGCGAAATGCTGACGCCTTGCTGACCACGGCTTGATCATAGGCGGGCTATTGGTCAAAATGAGAACCAATTTTTAACGGTTTGATGGAACCAATCCGAGGCCAGACTATGGAAGCGCATTTGATCGTTGAAGTCATAGAGCAATATCTGGACCGGCAGCCCGCCGCCGAAAAAATCCGCCTGCGGCTCTACATGGCGTTGCGCACGGCGATCCTCGACCACGCGCTGGCTCTGGGCACCAAGTTGCCGCCGACGCGCGCTCTGGCCGACGATCTGCACATGGGTCGCAACACCGTCGTTCGCGCCTACGAGCAGCTGCTGGTCGAGGGTTACCTCGAAGGCCGCGTCGGCGACGGCACCTATGTTTCCGACCTGGTCGATTCGGCCAGCAAGCCGGCGCCGCCCAGGCGGCTGATCGGCACGCGCCGCGAAGGGCTGTCGCGGCGCGGCACCATGATCGCCAGCAACGCCGCCAGCAGCGTCATCCAGCACGGCGCCTTCATGCCTGGTGTTCCCGACGTCGATCTCTTTCCGTTCAGCATCTGGCGCCGCCTGGTCGCCAAATACATCACCCCGAGCCAGTCCAACCTGCTGCACTACACGCATCTGGGCTACGGTCCGCTCAAGGTGGCGCTGGCCAACTACCTGCGCGTGACGCGGATGATGGTCGTCGATCCCAAACAGATCGTCGTCATCAACGGCTCGCACCAGAGCATCGACCTGTGCGCCCGTCTGCTCGCCGACCAGGGCGACCGGGCGTGGATCGAAGACCCGGGCTACTGGGGCGCGCGCAACGTGCTGCGCGCTGCCGGACTCGACGTCCTGCCGATCCCGCTCGACGCCAAAGGTCTGGCGCCGACGCTAGCCGACTGGGAAAAACCACCGCGGCTGATCTTCACTTCGCCGTCGAGTCAGTACCCGACCGGAACGGTGATGGCGCTCGATCGGCGCCTCGAATTGCTCGAACGTGCGCACCAGGTTGGTGCCTGGATCATCGAGGACGACTACGACAACGAGCTGCGCTACGACGAGCGGCCGGTCGCCTCGCTATTTGGACTGTGCCGAAAACAGCGGGTAATTTATCTCGGAACGCTCAGCAAGGTGATGTTCCCCGGGCTGCGCCTGGCCTACCTGGTACTGCCCGAGGATCTGGTCGACGCCTTCGTGATCGGCAACTCCGAGCTCTACCGCGGCGGCCGCATGCCCGAACAGGCGGCGCTCGCTGAATTCATCGACGAAGGCTATTTCACCGCGCATATCAAGCGCATGCGTGGCGTCTATCAGGAGCGGCGCGACACGCTGCGCGCCGCGATGGAATCGCGCCTCGGCGACGCCGTCAGCGTCTCCGGCGGACACGCCGGACTGCAGCTGCTTTATCGCTTCAAAGAGCCGCTCGACGACGCGTCGATCGCCGCCGAATCACTGTCCAGAGGCGTCGTCTGCCGCCCCTTGAGCATGTATTACGCCGATCAGCAGCGCGCCGAGCCAGGACTCAATCTGGGTTTTGCGGCGGTGCCGCTAAAAAATATCGGCCCAGCCGCAGCGACGCTGGCCGAGGTCATCGAGCATCATCTCTAAAACCGCCCGGAGGAGTCGCGCGTGCCAGGGAAAAGCTCTCTGATGGCTTTGGCTCGCCCCGGCTTCCACGATTGAACCGGTGATGCGTAAAAGACCGGGTCGAGCCGTAAACACCATTTCGCTTTCGCTGGTGCGCTTCCGGATGCTAAAGTCATCGACTTTGGCGGTTGTCGGCCACAAGCGGCCGGCCACAGTGGTCCCCCAATTTGAAAAGCTGAGGCGTCCCCCGGCTCCGCTGAATATCCGCTTTCCGGCGAGCAACTTGACGTCCTCGTTGCCAGGTCCCGGCCAGAAGCCGACGGCCAAGGTGGCGATCCAATTTCAATAGTCGGGACGTACGCTGAGCCAGTCGAATGGCCGGTATTCGGCAAGCAAGTTGACGACTACAATGCCTCAACCCGGCCATGAGCCGCCTGTCGCAGTTTCCACCTTGCAGTCACTCAGCGGTCGGCTCCACTCTGAAAGCTGCCAGTCGGCCAACGCGAGCAACTCGGCCTGGGACTAAACCGTTAGCGCGGTAGGGGTGGTGCTTAACCGTAGCGGGGTGTTCTGGAAAGTAAGAGGTTTGCAACGGCAGGAAGCTGCCGATGTTGGATACGAGCAATTCCGCCTCGATTTCCGACAGGAGCAAGCCATGGAAACCCGGAAGTCCATCAGTCCGTTGCGCCAGCGCATGATCGAAGACATGCGGATGCGCAAGTTCGGCGAGAAGACGCAGTCCCAGTACGTTCGCGCGGTACGGCAATTTGGTAAATACCTCGGTCGATCTCCGGACACTGCCAGCGTCAAGGAACTGCGCAACTACCAGTTGCATCTCGTCGACCACGGTGTTTCGCCGGCATCGCTGAACTCCGCGATCTGCGGGCTGAAGTTCTTCTTCGGCGTCACGCTGGACCGACCAGCCAGCCCGATGCCAGCGGCCCGAATGCAAGGCCGATGCCGAACGTAGTGCCAAGCAGGCTGAAGACGCGCGTGCGGAGGGAGCCGTGGAAGGTCTGCGCCGGGGAGGTCATTGCGCCTGCGAAGGCGGCTGCTCCGCCCAAGCCTGAACCAGACGCAGGATGTCGATCCAGACCACGGACGGTGCTAGGAGGATGGCGAAGGTGACCAGTGCGAACAGCGCCAGTCCAAGGAGCCAGACGCGCTTGCGACCATAGATATCGGTCAGGCTTGCGGCGGCCATCATGGCACTACCGTAGGCCAGGATGTAACCGCGTTGACCACCCAGTTCAATTGAACGGCCGTACCACCCAATTCCTGACTGATGGAAAGCAGTGCGACGGCTGGGCCAGTGAAGCACAGCGGGATCAACTGGCTGGTCAGGCAGGTGGCGAGCGTCAGCAAGATAGGATGACCGCGCATGCTCACACCTCCTCCGGCAAACCGGCCATGCGCGGATTGTCGACCTTTCCAGACAGCAGTATCTGAAGGATTACGAACGCCAGGGCCAGCACCGCGAACAGCCAGCCGCTCCAAAGTGCACCATGCATTCCTGCGGACGTGATGAACGCGCCACCCAGCGCCGAACCGAACACTACGCCCAGGTTCGCCGCCGAGATGTACAGGCTAGTGGCGAACGCTGGCGCTTCCGGTGCCGCTGAGGTCAGCCAGACTTGGCTCACGATCAGGCCGCTGGTGTGCGCCGCGCCCCACAATAGGCAAACGGGCAGCAGCGTCGCAAACGATGCCGAAACGAAGACATGCAGCACGCCATAGGCACCCGCCAGCACGACCGGGTACAGCAACACCGTGCGCGCGCGGTTTCGTCCCAGCCAGCGGCCCGCCATCAGGTTACCCAGCACGCCGCCCACACCGAACACCACCAGCAACACACTGATCGTCTCGCCGCTCAAACCTGTCTCGCGCGCCAGGTACTCGGCCGCATAGCTGTACACCGAGAACATTGCGCCGAATACGCACACCGTCATTGCAACGGCCAGCCACACTGCCGGCTTGCGCAGAATGGCGAGTTGTCGAGCGTGCGAAGGTACTTGCACCTTGGCCGCTGCCGGCAGCATCACCCATAAGCCGAACGCTGCGGCCAGATTGACCGCAGCACAGAAAAAAAACGAGACCTCGTAGGACGCCCATGCCTCGATCCAGGTGGTCAGCGGCACGCCCAGCACCAGTCCCATGCTGGTGCCGACAAAGGCCATGGCCGTCGCATGGGTCGCCCGCTCGGCTGGATACAGGGACACCGCCGCCGCGAAAGCGACCGAGAAGAACACTGGATGCAGCAAAGCCGATGGTATGCGCAGCGCCATCAACGCGGTAAAGCTCGGTGCCCAGGCCGACAGCAGGCTGCACAGGCTGAAAACCAGCAGCGATCCCACGAGGACCATGCGCCGGTCGAAGCGCGATAGCCACAGCACCATGAACGGTCCGCCTACCGCCACGATCAAGGCGAACAGGCCGATCAACCAGCCGGCCTGCGCCACGCTGATACCGTAGCGCGCAATGATGGCCGGCAGTATGCCGACCACACCGAACTCCACCGCGTACAAGCCGAACAGGCCCAGTGCGATGAAGAACAGGGAGCGACCGGCGTTCATGCGCAGAACTCCACTGGGCCGGCGCCATAGACCACATTGCGTAGATCGGCGACGAAACGACCTGACATCGTCCGGTCTACTTCGCGATTCGTACTGCCGGCGGCACGGCGATGGCTCAGTTCGTCATCCTGAGCGACAAGTACCACCGCGCCGACCAGACGCTGGTCGGACAAGGCTTGCTCAATGACCGCATCAACACGTGCAGGAAAGTAGGCGCGTGGGACACCGATGCGTAACTGGGACGGGGGGGCTGACATATGGATTTCCTTTGTTCATTGATCACGCACGAACTATATAAATTCCGAAACTAAAGAAAAAGTAGGGTAGAGTTCCTTTGTATGCGGAAATAAATGTCCGCAATAGAGGAGGCGCAATGGACAGTCTGAGTGGCTTCGTCGTGTTCGTGCAGGTCGCCGAAACGCGCAGCTTCGTGGCAGCTGGGCGCCTGCAGGGCGTTTCGGCTTCAGCTGTAGGCAAAAGCATTGCGCGGCTGGAGAAGAAGCTCAGTGTGCGGCTGTTTCACCGCAGCACACGGAGCATCACACTCACCGCCGAAGGCACGTTGTTCCTGGAACGCAGCCGGCGCATCCTGGCTGAGATCGAAGCGGCGGAGCTGGAATTGTCGCAAGCCACCGCTACGCCACGCGGGCGTCTGCGTGTAAGCCTGCCAATGGTCAGCACGCTGGTACTGCCAGTGCTCGGCGAGTTCATGCGGACGTACCCTGAGATCGAACTGGACCTGGACTTCACTGACCGGATGGTCGATGTGATCGAAGAAGGCTTCGATGCAGTGGTGCGCACCGGCGAGCCGGCCGATTCGCGCCTGACGGCACGACAACTCGGGTCATTTCGGATGCTACTGGTGGCTTCGCCCGAGTACCTGGAGAAGCGCGGCATCCCAAAGCGCCCCGCCGACTTGGCCGGCCATGCCTGTCTGCACTACCGCTTTCCGAACACGGGCAAGTTGGAAGTCTGGCCGCTGCACATGGGGACGGAGGAGTCCGAATTATCGCTACCAACATCGATGATCTGCAACAACATTGAGACGCGGGTGTGTTTTGTGCTGCAGGGACTTGGCATCGCCTGCCTGCCTGACTTCGCCATCCGCGACGCGCTGATCGAGGGGCGTTTGCACACCATATTGGACAAGTACGTGGAGCGTTCTGGCACTTTTCGCGTGCTGTGGCCGGCAAGCCGGCATCCCGCGCCGAAGCTTCGGGTGTTCGTCGATTTTCTGAGCGAGCGCGTATTCCCAACGGTTGGATAGAGCAGCCAGCGGCTATGAACATGGCGCTCTCATGCATGAGTTGCGGTAAGCCCCCGTGCGACTGGACGCCGCCAGTCTGCCTAAAACCTGACGTCCACGAATGTGCCTGTACCTGCTCGGGAGGGGCAGGTCGCCAATGAGGCGGCTTTGGAGTATTCACGTTCGCAGAACCTCGGTTGGGCTGACCGGCCGAAATGGGTCGTCCACAGCTAGTGACGACAGGCCGCTTCCAGGAATCGGAATTTCACTGACAGCTTTTCGGCGATGAATTCGAAGAGATGGCGGTCGCGTCGCGACCCATTTCAGCCTGTCAACTTTCCACAAAGCCGCCGATCAGCCAAACCCTGCTCCCGCGAAGTAGAATGCTCCAAAGCCGCCGTTGCCGACCTCACACTCCCGGCCAGAAGCCGACGATCGTTGCTCAGCGCCGTAAGCGGTCAATCGATCAGTTTTAAAATGTAATTTTCATCATTCGCTAGGTCGCTATGACTGAGCCGCTACTATTGTCCGCGGCAAACGGACGCAACGAGATAACGTTCGAAGCCTACGATACGCCTCAGTGGCACTCGGCAATTGAATGGCTAAGGCGCGAAGGCTTCACGGAATCAGGCGTTCCTGTTGTTGGGCTTGACGGAGAAATCCTTCCGTCATATGCCAGGCAGGGTGTAACTATTGCTGCGGGATTTGACATTTGGTCAGGCAATTATCTTCTTGCTGAGTGCGACAATGGAGACGAGGTGATACTAAAAGTGGCCAACCATGTCTCGGCCAATGATCGCCGCTCAGTTGCCTAACTCCAGCTTTGAGGGTCTGCCTTTCATGTTCCCGACAAGCGGTTCAGGGTCGTAAGCACCATGTCGCCTTCCCTGATACTGTTCTGAATGCTAAAGTCATCACCTTTGGTGGTTCGCTGCCAATTACGGAAGTGCCCGCTTTTCAAGCGATACGGGCCGCATAAGCGTTGGAAAGGTATCAATTTGTATACGGACCCGACGGGTCCGTTTAATAGCGGTTAGGGCTCTAGGGCGCATCGCATGTCAACCACAACTCTAATGCTTGATGAACTTGTTCAATCGATGCACGAACAGGCTTCTCGGCTAATTGCCGCATCCGAAATTGACGCAACAGGCCCTGCCGACGTACGCGATGAGCTTGTCCGCCAGCAACTACGTCGCGCTGCGGAGCTGGTTCGTGGAGCAGCTACACTGGGATCAGATCAGAATCCTGCGTGCCTTGGCATCCTTGGCCGCTGCCTGCTTGAGCAACTGATAACTTCACTGTGGTCCATTAGATCTCTTGAAAACGCGGAAGCTCACAAGGGCGCGGCCAAGGCGGAGCTGGCAAAAGCGTTCAAGATCAACCTCAAGGCAGGCAAAGCAAAGGTCAGAGACAAGCACACCGGAGAAGACGTTACTGCAGAGTTCCTTGAGACCGAGCAGATGAAGAACATTCCCAAGCGAAAGAACATCGAAGAGCAAGCCAGAGAGGCTGATATCCTAGATCTGTACACCGTCTTCTATAGGTTCATGTCACTAGAAACGCATGGCCGGCATGATGCGCCGAATGAGACGTCTGCCATTAGGTCCCTTTGCGAAGCACATCTGCAAGGCATCGGTGCCATCAGTCGAGCAATTGGTCAGGCCTCCGTTTGGTGGCTATTGCATCGAAGCTGGCCTGACAACGAATCCATCCGCAATGTTCTTGGGCTTAATCGTGCGCAGCCCTAACTGGGCGACGGACCGCTTTTCAATAGGTTGAAGGTCCGTTCAGGGTCGCGACGCGACCGCCATCTCTTCGAATTCATCGCCGGAAAGCCGTCAGTGGAATTTCGCCCCCTGAAAGCTGCCTGTCGCGACCGGGTGTTCCCGACCCTCAGCCGTCATTCGTCGCAGTAATGGCTCAACGGCCGTTTATAAAATTGAGCAGCCGCCCAGGACGATTGCTCACGGACAGCAACCGGCCGGAGCGGCCATCCTGGGCTTGCTACTTGGGCGGCTGCACCTCGCCACATTGCACGCGATCAACCTCGAAAATAGCGCGTCGTCCACCACCTGCCGTTATATTTTCTTCGCCTTTGATGCTATCCAACTTGTTATGGCCTCTGACATCTGCTCCGGGTTTACAAGCAACACAGGGTCGAGTAGATGATCTGCTTCCGCCTCTGTCATGATGCCCATTTCCAAAACAGCGTTGCGGACACTCAAGTTCTTGCTAACTGCGTAGTTTGCAACGCGGACCCCTTCCTCATAACCCAAGGCTGTCGCAACGACGGTTGCCAAAGCGATCGTGCCGTTAGCTTCATTGGCGCAACGTTCGCGATTAGCCTGAATTCCGCTAACACACTTGTTAATGAACAAGGGAATCACGCCGGTCAGTAGAGCGAATGACTCAAACAAATTCTTGTAGAGCGTCGGAGCCCAAACGTTAATTTCAAGCTCACCTTGTTCAAAAGCCATTCCGATTACCACGTCATTACCAATAGTCTGCTGGGCAACCTGACACACCAATTCCGGGAGAATTGGGTTGATTTTTCCCGGCATGATAGAGGATCCTGGTGACAGGGATGGAATCGAGATTTCACCAAGACCGGCACGTGGTCCCGAGGACATCAAACGAATATCCTTGGCAATCTTTGAAATGCCGCAAGCAGCTTGTTTGATGGCGGCTGACACCTTTACATAGAAATCATCATTTTGCATGCCATCGAAAAAGTTCTTGTCGCACACGACCTTTTCGTTGATTTCTTTAGACAGGATTTCGTAGAAAGCTTCTTTGTATCCGGGAGCAGCACCAAGTTCAGTGCCGACAGCAGTGGCCCCAACGATCAACGTAAAGCATTCTTCGCGGAGAGACTTCAGGTTTTCAACCTGTCGTCCGCAAAATGCCGCGTATCCGCTAAACTCTTGCCCTAATGTCAGGGGCACTGCATCCTGTAAACAAGTACGCCCCACCTTAATAACATCGGAAAATTCCTTTGCCTTGGCTGCAAAGGACGATTCCAACGCTTGCACTTGGGGAATTAGTTTGTCGAGTGCCGGGTACACGCACAAGTGTTCAGCAGAAGTTACAACGTCATTGGTCGATTGTCCCATATTGACGTGTGTATTCGGGTGAACTTGGTCGTAGCCCTTAAACCCTGTTAATGCTTCATTCGCCAAGTTGGCAAGTACTTCGTTGAGGTTCATGTTAACGCAGGTATAACCACCTCCTTGAAACATATCCAACGGGAACTGGTTGTCATATTCCCCGGTCAGTACTTTATCGGCAGCGGTAGCAATTGCATCTGCGATTTCGGGCTGCAAGGCACCGATCCGCTTGTTAGCTAAAGCGCAGGCTTTCTTTATGTTCGTCAACGCGCGGTGCAGATACGGATAACGGATAACTGGCACCCCACAGAGACCGGATACTGACAATACACGGGTCGTTTGAATCCCATAATACAGTTCGTCCGGGATTTCCATTTCCCCTAAACAGTCATGTTCTTTACGCATAAACGTCTTTTCCTCCAACAGATGAGATTAGTTCTATAAAGTGGCGTAGCCGATTGCGAAGCCGACACCAATGCTTACAAACGAGGTAATAAACCCCGGAATGATGTAGCTGTGGTTAAACACGTACTTCCCGATCTTGGTGGTTCCCGTCGAGTCGAAGGCAACACCGGCCACCAACGTGGCGTAGCTCGGAATAAGGAAGTAGCCATTAACAGCAGGCCAAGAAGCAATCATCGCCGCGGGCGGTATTCCGAGGGCAATCGCCAATGGAAACAATAACCGAGTAGTGGAAGCCTGACTCAACACTAAGGCGGACACAAAGAACAAGGCAACAGCAAACAACCACGGATATTGATGAACATAGTTTTGAGCCATTTCCTTGATGTACGGAAGGTGTGCGCTCACAAGCGTATCTCCCATCCAGGCCAAGCCGTAAATACAAATAACACCGGTCATCCCTGCCGTGAATACGGAAGAAGTTACTATAGTCGACACCTTTGGCTTGCAAATCATCACCATGATGCCAGCCACAACCAACATAACTATTTCGATCACGTGCGTCATGCTCATCTTGGTGACCTTATCGGCCACTACAAAATCCGGGCGGAGGCTAGGAATCGTGCCCATCAGAACAATCAAAACAGCGCCAGCGAGGAATAACCAAACAGACCAATAGGCCTCTTTGGTCACGGCTACCACGCATCGAGAGGCAGGTGGCTTCACTAGACCCTCAGCCAATCGACGCAGATATTCCGGATCTTCAGAAAGCTCCTTACCGTGAAAATGTGCATACAACGCGCCTGCCATGATCCCGCACAATGTAGCAGGCACACACACCAGCATGATGTTGCCCATGCCAAAGCCCAGTGGCGTTAGCATCGCAACTAGCGCCGCCATAGCCGCCGAAATCGGGCTGGCCGTAATGGCTTGCTGAGAAGCAATAACGGAAATCGACATCGGTCGTTCCGGTCGAACGCCGGATTCGCGCGCGACTTCGGCGATCACGGGCAAAATAGCGAAAGCCACATTTCCAGTGCCTGCCATGAAGGTGAAGATGTAACTCACCAATGGAGCAACAAACGTAATGTGCTTCGGGTTCTTACGCAGGATCTTTTCTGCTACCGAAACCATGTAGTCCATTCCGCCCGCGGCTTGGAGTACTGCCGCAGCCAACACCACCGACGTGATAATTAACATGACGTCCACCGGCGGCGAGGACGGAGCCAGCCCAAACATGAACACCAAGACGGCGAGCCCCATCCCTCCGACCATCCCCATCACCACACCACCAATTCGAGCGCCGATGCACAGCGCAATTAGAATGATAGATAACTGTAGCCAAAACATATTTGCCCCCTCTGTTGAGTTTGATTTTCCGTTCGTACACGACGTTCAGGCCAACATAGGTCTATAAGTCAATCGACATCGCGTTTGGATTGCTGCAAATCCGCTGTTGCGGATTCGACTGTCCGATCAAAGGCTTCTATATCCGAGAGAACAAGGGGGTCTAACATTCGTTGGGCTGCCTCAGCAGTCATCAAGCCATTAGCAACGACAACCTGTTCGATAGTCCTTTCTGTCTTCCAGGCCTCGTGGGCAATTGCGCAAGCACTTGGGTAGTCTTGCAAAGTAGCAATCACTGTCGATAGCGCCAGTGATGCACGAGCATCGTTACGGCACTTCTCAATATTGATCTGCAATCCAAATAGACAGCGCTGATTAAAGAGCGGAATGCTGTTAACAAGGAGGCGGATCGACTCATCAACTGCATGTAGGATTACACCTTCCCAGACATTAAGTTCGAGTTCCCCCCGGTCGGCAGCAATGGATACAGTGGCGTCATTTCCAAAGACACGGAAGGCGACTTGCATCATCATTTCCGGGATAACTGGATTTATTTTTCCGGGCATGATTGATGATCCGGGCTGTACTGCCGGCAGCACAATTTCATTGAAGCCTGCCCGAGGACCTGACCCCATTAACCGAAGATCGGCCGCTATTTTGTTATAGGCAGAGGCAACACATTTTAGAACGGCCGAAACGCGCATCCAAGAATCAGCGTTTTGCAGCCCATCAAATAAGTTGTCAGTCTTTCGGTAGGGGATACCAGTTACGACTTCAAGATGACGATACAGAGCATCGGAAAAACCCGGGCGTGCACCAAAACAGGTTCCAACCGCTGTTCCTGGCAAAGGCAACGCCAAAAGATGTAATCGAACCTCCTCAATCTCTGCAATCTGGCGCTCAATCAATGCCCGATAGCCACTAAACACCTGGCCAAAAGTGACTGGCAGAGCATCTTGCAGACAGGTACGTCCGATTTTTATTGTACTGGCATGCTCAATTTCTTTGACACGTAAGTCAGAGGCAGTAGTCCGTAGGACCTGAATCAGGGACTCAATGTCCTTGTAAACCGCCATTTTCATCGCGGCCGGAATAACGTCGTTTGTTGACTGCCCCATGTTCACGTGCGTGTTAGGATGGACCGGAGCATAGCCCTTCTGTCCGATAAGCAACTCTGTGGCCCTGTTGGCAATTACTTCATTAACGTTCATGTTGGTGGGCGTACCTCCACCACCTTGAAAGATGTCGATCGGGAATTGGTCGACGTGAAGGCCTGCGATCACCTCATCGGCAGCTCGTACGATTGCGTCGCAAACTGGAGGTGACAAGCGACCAAGTTCTGCGTTAGCTAGTGCCGCAGCCTTTTTGATTGCCGCGATAGCACTAATGAAGGAGGTATACCGCCCGACTTGGTCACGTGAAATGCTGAAGTTATCTATGGCCCGCTTGGTTTGTATCCCGTAGTAGACGTCGTCGGGAAGTTCCATTGATCCTAGAGAATCCTGTTCAAGACGCATGTAGCTGGCTCCCACAAAATGTACTTCGCACACATCAGCCCGATGTTGGCATGCTATGGGTGGAACTTAATATGCCGATCAAATGGCTGGCTGTTTTGAATTATCGGCGTGTTTATTTCACTTTCCTAATCAATAGCACTTACTATAAGAAAGACTTATAGTCTATGATTTAAATGTTAATGGTCAGTTAATTAGTCCGTTCTGGACAATGCATAACCGACTGATTCGGTGAATTAATTGTCGCGTTTTTTTGCTACCGAAATTTTCCGGAAATGAGGTAACAAAGGCCTGATTCCTTGCATATTTTTGCGGGTTTTTGATGGGGAAAAAAGGCAAACATTCTTCGACGGGAAATCTGTTTCAGCAACCATTGGTGGAACTGATTAACCTGAAATATCCGCTGGTGAAGCTGGCGGATTTGATCGACTGGTCAATCTTCGAAACGCGTTGCTCGGCGTTCTTTCCGTCGAAGACGGGACGCCCTGCGACGCCGCCCCGCCTGGTAGCCGGCCTGCTCTATTATCTTCAACACACCTTTGCCTGCTCCGATGAAGAGCAGCTCTAAATCTGGGTGGAGAATCCGTATTGGCAGCAGTTCTGTGGCCAAACCTACTTTCAGCATGAACCGCCGATCGACCCGTCGTCGCTGACACGCTGACGTCAGCGCGTCGGAGAAGAAGGGGGGGTGCTCACCGATGCTATCGAAGCCGCGCGGCGTGGGAAGGTCGTCAAGAAGCAAAGCTCTGACAAGGTCATCATCGACACGACGGTGATGGAGAAAGCGGGGCTTATCCGACCGACAGCCGTTTGCTTGAGCGGGGCTGCAGCATTTGGTAAAACTGGTCAAGCCCCTGGGCATCACGCTACGCTAAAACTACAATCGTGAAGCCCCGCGCTTGGCCATTGAGGAGGGACGCTACGCCCATGTCAGACAATTTCTGCGGATGAAAGCGACGCTCAAATCCTTGCGCACTTTGGTCGGCCGGGTGCTGCGCGACATTGATCGAAAACTGGACCGAAACGACAAGACGGCTACGGTCCGCGCCGAAGCCATTCTGGCGGGAGTCAAACGCTTGCTTCCCCAACACCCGAAAGACAAGAACAACCTCTACAGCCAGCATGCGCCCGTGGTAGAGTATATTTCCAACGGCAGGGCAGGCCAGCAGTACGAATTTGGCGTCAAAGTGACCGTCGCCACCACGCACAAAGAAGGTCTGGTTGTTGGCATGCGTAGCATGCCGGGCAATCCCTACCGGTCATACCTTGCCCGAAGCCGTTGAGCAAGCCAGCATTATGATTGATCATCTGCCCAAGGCAGCCTTGGTCGACAAGGGTTATCGTGGTGTTGATGCCCCGGGAGTCGCCATCTGGCGTAGCGGTCAGAAACACGGTGTGACGCCGGTCATCAATAAGGTGATTCACCGATGAAGTGGTGTTGAACCAGCAATTGGGCATATGAAGAACGATGGTCGCTTGCCGCAAAACTGGCTCAGAGGAAGCTTGGGCAACGCCCTGCATGCTGTGGCTCTGCGGCGCCGGACATAATTTGCGCATGATCCTCAGAGCCTTGCGGCTTAATTTCGCCTTTCCTTTCTTCTGGCCGGACTATGGGTCAGTGATTTGCGTGGGCGACCGCGTAACCAAAATTTAAACCGGCTATTTTCAGCGTAGAACCGGTTGTTTCAGGATCGACTAATTACATAGCCTATTTGGAAGTTCCAGACTAGCATTTAGGCGCTCCAGACCTTCTGAACTGTGAGACGAAATGCCCACAAAAATGTCGCCAATACCCACAAGCATGACTGCTCTTCGGGTCTTCTTGGCCGTTGCAAGAGAAGGAAGCATGCTCGGCGCTGCGCGCCTTCTTGGTATCTCACAGTCAGCCGTTTCCCAAACTATTCGGCAACTTGAAGAGCAATTCGGCGTGGCTTTTCTTAACCGCACTAATCGCCCTTTATCTCTTACCCCTTTTGGGCTTGCCCTGAGAAACAGATCCGATTCCCTTATTGAAAATATGGCGAATCTCAAAGCACAAGTTATTGACGCAGGCCAAGGGATTCAGCCTGAACTGCGTATTGGATTGGTTGATTCATTTGCCTTAACCTGTGGTACTGAATTTGTAAAGTCGCTACTTGATAAGAGTACGCGGCTTACCGTTCGAACCGGAAACTCCCCTTTTCATGGGGAAATTCTGATGCGTCGGGAAATTGATTTGGCCGTTTGCAGTGACGCGATGATAGATGTTGATCAAGTTGTTCGCCGCCGGCTTTTTAGCGAGAGGTATCTGGTCATTACACCGAAAGATTTGCAGATTAACGTCGAAAGTCCTGACGACTTAAACAGGCTATCGACAATGCTGCCGATTGTACGGTTCTATCGAAGCTCTCAGACAGGCTTACAAGTTGATAAATTTCTACGTTCTATCGAAGTAAGAGTACCAAAATGGCTCGACGTCGACTCTTCGAAAATGTTAACCGAACTTGTTGCTAGTGGCCTTGGATGGGCAATCACAACGCCGATGTGCTTACTTCAGGCCGCTTCTTCCGCAAAGAATGTAAGACCTTATTACAAAGTTCCGCTCGGCATCAGTCGTTCTTTCTATCTCATCGCGAGAAAGGATGAGTATAATTCATATTATGAGGCCGCATGTGTATCTGCTTACAATGTGCTAAGAACAGTATTCCTTCCGGGAATTAATTCAATTAATAGTGGACTTAAACAGCTTGTTACATTTGAGGAACACAAGGGTAATGTTTCCGATGGTTCATAATTAAACCACCGAGTCTTTCCTGACGGTAATAAAAGCTTAATGGCCGCAAAGTTCCAAGAACGCGGGTTACCGCGTCAGCAGTGTTGTTCGCGCACCCCAGGTTGACCAGTTTGCGCGTTGTAGCGTAATCGGGCTAAAACCTTCTCAACGTCAGGCTCGGCTCGGCAAGCTGGCCGAACAGCGTGCGCATCTCGATCTGAAAGTGACAGTGACGCTATTGACCGAGCAGAAAGCAGCCAAACTGCTCGAAGAATTACGGCGTGACCTGCCCAACGTTAAGCACCGGCACGATTCCGACGCGGTAGCGCTAACGCAGTCGATGAACCCGGATCGTATGGTAGCTGCGCTCGACGAGCGCCTGGCCCCCAATGCGTTCAAGCCCGGAAACGATAGCCGCACCAACAAATAGAAGCTTGTCGGTTGCGGAACCTTTGTTCTTGGCTCCTCAATCTCATCACGCTGTAACCGCGGGGCTAAAAGCCTTTTGTCATTGCCGCCAGTGGGAAAAATGATGCTGGGCGATAATACGGAACGCCTCTCCAGCGACCGCTGACGGTTTCATTGCGAACGTAGGTGGTTTCTGTATACCACTGTCCGTTCTGGCCGAGTTGCACGTGTAGGCTGTCTGGCAGGATTCAAAGTGAAGCGGTCATCTGAATGGCCGCTCCAGGGGAGGCGCGACAGGCAGCTCCTGGCCGGGTCGAGGCATTGTAGTCGTCAACTTGCTTGCCGAATACCGGCCATTCGACTGGCTCTGCGTACGTCCCGACTATTGAAATTGGATCGCCACCTTGACCGTCGGCTTGTGGCCGGGAGTGTGAGGTCGGCAACGGCGGCTTTGGAGCATTCTACTTCGCGGAACCGGGGTTTGGCTGACCGGCGGCTTTGTGGAAAGCTGACAGGCCGCAGTGGGTCGAAAATACCCGGTGACGTCAGGCCGCTTTCGGGGAGCGAAATTTCACCGACTGCTTTCCGGCGATGAGTTCGAAGAGATAGCGGTCGCGTCGCGACCCTGAGCAGACGTTTGGCCATCGGAACTGACAGCATCGAAGCAGTCATTCAGACAAACGATTATCGTCCAGATCATATAGTCCACAGCTGGCTGTCACGGCTTCGGGGCAGCAAACTACTCGCAGATGCAGCCAAGTTAGGACTTAGCCAATACCTGCCCCGCTGCACGAAGCATCTTATCTTTCGGCACGGAAATGCCGAAGTCTAGCCAGTGAATAACGTTGTAATAGAACTGATCAGCGGCCATGTATTCTTCTAGAAACTGCTTCACGCGGCTCCGCGGAAAGGCTCTCGAAAACTTCAGCGAAGTCACCTTCCGCACGCTCTCAATCTCCGATTGCATGAGCTGGCCGACTACAACATCAGAAAGCCCTCGGAAGGCCTGATCTGGTACCAATGAGACGATGCGGGTCAATAGGCGTCCGGGCATCGTGGTCGCCAGCAGGTCATTGAGCCTGTGCTTTCCAAGTACATACAACGCATGCGCTGCTTCGTCGTACTTGGGGGTGATCGCAACTGAAAGCAACGAAGCGGATCTACGACCGTAGTCCGGTCGATCAAGCGACGCAATCACTAATGGAATATCGCACCATTGACCGAACTTCGCTAGGTACCTAAGGTCTGCAGCCGAAAATGCGACATTGCCACTTGCAAGCATCGATCGAACGACCGGCAGATCTATTGCGTCCAATCTCGTGCAGAGTATATCCAAGCCTTCTCGCGTAAACCTGCTCCGCAAGTGTTGCTCGAGCGAGCGAATTTGCTCAACAAGGTCAGTTTTCGTCCCATATCGCTTGGCCATTTCCTCCAGCAATAAGCTAAACCGATCTACGAATTGATTGGCTACGGTAATGCGAAGGTCATTGCCACGCCGTTTGAAGTTACGCCGAACCAACTCGAAATAGGCGTTTTGATCAAAGATCTCCGATCGCGCCGTTTCTTCGAGCTGCGCGTCGGTGAAGGTATTAAAGTGCTGTTCCCTGTAACGTTCAAAGAACGCTTCGCCCTCGGTATCAAACTGCCCCTTCGCGAGTAAACCACCCCCCGACGGCGTTGAGTTCTTGCGCACAAGTACGACCCTCGCCTGCTCAACAGAATAGCTACGACCGCTTGCGATGAGCGCCTGCAGCGCTTCATAGCGAACTCCTGCATCGCTGTCGTTTAGCAACGGCTCTGCGACGCTTGCACTGAGTGTCTTGCGTAATTGCAATAGCTTGACTACTTTTGCTCTAACCAAAGCGTTGCGATGACCAAGCCCACGCAGTAAGTCTTCATCATCAAACTCGGTGTCGCGGCTGAACAACGTGTCGAGAAGGTCTTCCTTCGCTGTACTGGGCTGCAGGGTGTATAGCAAATCAAGGGCCTCGCGACGATTGTCACGCAACGTGATTCGAATAATGGCATCGGCCGCTGCGCTAGTCGTCTGCGTCTCGTTCCGTGCGAACTCTGCATGGATGTCGGGCAGGTCTGGCGACTGGCCACATTCGCTCAGATACTCTAGTGCGGCTACGCGCACAGCGGTTTCTGAACCATCTGAAAACCAATGCGAAAAAAAATACTTGCGGCTAAGGTGCTCCTCTTCAATGATCGGTTCCGCGATCAGGCGCATAGCTTTTAGGGCGCCAATACGCTCGTCCACTTTGCCGGCAATAGAGTAAACAGGCAGTATGTTGTTCCTGAAACCATCAACCGCAGCGACCCAATGCCAGAGCGGAACGTTCTGGTGTTGGAAGTGCGCCAAGCCGTCGCCAAGCAACCCGTTGAGTTCCCGCCGGCCGAATTCAAACTTCATCCGAGCCTTGAAGAGAAGGTTTGCGTCATGCGATCCCAGCAATTGCTTATCGTTACCATGGACGGCCGCGATGATGGAGAGTAATCGAACTCGGGCCACGTCGTCAGCAGCCAAGGGGTTCTCATCGGTTGCCCTCTCAGCAGTATTCAAGAAACTTCGCAGGAATCTTGCGCCCTCGACAGACAGAGGTGTCGATAACCCCGGTTGAGCGGATGGCGTGTTTGGCCTATCGGCAGCAGGTCCTTGCTCCTTCTCGGACTCAGAGGCTTTGTCCTTTTCGGAAAGTGCAATGACGTATCCTTGGATGCACTTGCGGAATGTACCTTCAAAGTCACGCACGTCCGTAAAGGTCTTTGCCAACAGTTTTTTCTCAGCAAAGACTCGTTCTTTAAATGCAATGACCCTTTTCAGATGATCCCCAGGGTCAGCGAGCGAGGCGTCATCAAGCTCCTTCAGAAGGAGGTTAATCTCCGGTCGGCCCTCTTTAGCATTTCGCTCGATAGACCGCGAAAATTCTTCCTCAAAGCCGGATGTGTATGGCTCAGTCCCAGGCGGCGTGCCCCAACGCTTCCAAAGCATTCCAACGAAGAGATCGCATCCGTCAAGATCGCGGTTGATGATTGCCTGTGGCCGGCCGATTCCGGGGAGCGTGTCTTCCCAACCGACCAGTTCGACCTGATATCCGAGCGCGTCCGCCAACTGACTGTTGAACTCGTCAACGATTATTTTTGCAACCTTGCGCTCTTCAGTCAGATCCCCTGGAGAAGCAAGAAATACTTTGACGAACTGTCGTATTCCCGCCATTACCCGCTACTCCCGTTACAAGTATGTCCTGTTTATCGTTTTGGTGTTTAACACAAATACCGATTCACGAGTGTTACGATTCAGCGGAAGGTAAGCAAGCAGCCGTACCACGGCGCAAAGCGTCGGAATTAAGGTAAAGCCACTTTCAGCGGCAACAACTCATCAATCCGGCTATTGGGCCAAGTCGGGAGTTTCTCCAAGGTATCCTTCAG
>Ga0316613_10001026_pt1 | contig 19790 bp, 15 predicted proteins | sample OWC_soil_day10_C_2_FD_207647 | JGI IMG/M metagenome (GOLD analysis project Ga0316613, IMG submission 207647) | Wetland soil microbial communities from Old Woman Creek delta, Ohio, United States - OWC_soil_day10_CT_b | ecosystem: Environmental > Terrestrial > Soil > Wetlands | place: USA: Ohio...
TTATTAAGTTTATAATCATTTATTATTTTGTTGACAATATACCAGTCAGTGTACTATTATAATAATTACTTCGTCCTGCAGGCGTGTAATGTTTACAAAAATTTAAATTGATTAAAAATAATGATTGGGAAAAAGCAATTAGTATTCTGTTTCAGAGATCCGGTGGCTGGTGAAAACCGGTACAGATGTTTTTTGCGAAACTCGCCCATGAATTCTTTTGCTGAACATAGGAATTGAACTTATTTAGGTAAAAGCGTGCGTCCGCGTTATAGGATATCAGCCATTGTATTTCGTTTGGCTGAATTACGAGCCTAATGTAGGGTGGTACCGCGATATTGTCGCCCCTATTGACATGTATGTCAATAGGGGCTTTTCTATGCCCTAAAATTCTTTGGCTGCTACCATTTTGTAACTCCTCGGCTTTACCTCTTCACAAAATCCCAGTTACTAAAAACAATAAAGGAAGGACGATAATTATGGGAACTCAAAAATCCAGTCCAATAGGAACAGCATTTGCTATGGCAGCCGTGTGGTTTGCAACTCATAGTGGCGGAGGTTTTGCCACAGGCAACCAAGAAGTTAACTATTTTGTAAAATATGGCTGGTACTCAGTTTTCCTCCCATTAGTTGCCATGATACTTTTAGGATGGGGTCACCGGAATGCACTTGTCTTAGCTAAAGACTATAAGACCTATGATTATAGAAGTTTCTGCGATGCCCTTTTTCATCCTTATGAAAAATATTTTTCCATCGTCTTTGAGTTGGGCTTTATCATGCTGATTGTTTGTGGCGTGAGTACTTCAATTGCAGGTTCAGGCGCCCTATTAAAGAGTTCCCTGGGAATTCCTTATGGAATAGGCATAGTAACAGTAGGAATCATTTTACTATTATTGACTATATTTGGTAGCGAGTTAATTATTAAAGTCTTAAATCTCAAAACTTATTTTATAATCGTTACTCTTCTTATTCTCTGCGTACTTGGTATTCAAATGGGTGCTTTTAATTTCCAACGCATTCTAGCTACTCATGAAACATTTAATACCAGTTTTGGAGACGCGGTTTGGTATATGCTAATTTACATTGGTTTTCAAGCCTTTACGGTACTACCTATAATCTCCGTCTCGCATAATATTAAAACGACTAAGGACTGCAATAGGTTTATGCTATTTGGCACAATTCTAAACGGCGCATTTCTGGCAATTATTTGTATCATGCTATTAGGTTTTTCCCCAGAAGTTCTCAACCAGACGCTGCCTGTATACTTCGTCACTACAAAACTGGCCTTGCCTTGGCTAAAAATCTTATACAGTGTCATTTTGTTTGTGGCATTGCTAGGTACCGCAATATCTTTGATATTTTCTACAGTCGCTCGTTTCGAACCGGTATTGATTAAAAGAAATATCTTCAAAAGCTTGAGAACTCGTAGAATAGCCATTTCTCTTGTTACCATTGCAATATGCACAGGTATCTCTGTATTTGGCTTAACTAATATCGTTGTCAAGGGATACGGTTCTGTTGGTTATATCGGTCTATTCTTTGTTCTACTTCCGGAGATTATTGTCGGCACTATAAAAATCAGGAAAAATGCCAACCTGCGAAGAGACCAGAAACTAGATAAAGCAGTCTAAGAGCGTCTCAAATTAATCGAGAAGCACTACAATATAAGCCATTCCTGATTATTCTAATTCGGTTTCCATGATATTTTTATAGATACTCGTTTATTAAGACCTATATAATACCCTTAGGCAAAAAGACACTCTGAAAAAAGAGTGTCTTTTTGCCTAATAATTCAAACAATCCATAAAGCCAATTATTTACATACACCGCAATACAATGTATAGTATATATAAATATTACGAATAGAAGGTGCATGCTAATGGATAGTAATGATTTGAAGGTAATAAAGCAACTTATGGCGAAAGGTCGTTCAACTTGGGCGGAATTAGGCACACTATTAGGTTTATCCGCACCTGCCACGGCAGATAGAGTACATAAATTAGAAGAGGCAGGGGTGATAAAGGGTTACTCGGCATTAATTGATCCAAATGCTATTGGTTGTGGACTAGCGGCACTAATATCTGTAATAGTAGAGCAGCCAGAACAGAGGACCAATCTATTAAGGAAAGTTGACGAGCTGCCTGAAATTCAAGAATGCCACCACGTAGCGGGAGATGTTGATTATCTTCTTAAAGCCCGTTGTGCTAGTACGCGAGATTTAGAGAGACTGATCAGTAAAGAGATAAAGTCTTTCCCAGGTATAAAAACAAGGACTATGGTAATTCTTTCGACGGTAAAAGAAACTCCAATACTACCACTAAACTTAGGAAAGGAGTAGGAAAATGTTAATTTTGATTAAAGGTATAGTTTTAGGGTTCTCTATTGCTGCTCCAGTAGGCCCCATAGGATTACTTTGTATTCGACGCACACTAGCCAATGGAATGGGAAATGGCTTTATATCGGGCTTAGGCGCTGCTACCGCTGACGCAATATATGGTTTTATAGCTGCACTTGGTATTTCAGCTGTATCTATTTTTTTAGTAGACCATCAATCCTACCTACGTTTTATCGGAGGGGTATTTTTACTTTATTTAGGTTATACGACATTTAAATCAATGCCTGCTGAAATTGCTGCAAATACAAGTGATAAAGGACTTATAGGTGCTTATGCTTCTACCTTATTTTTGACCATTACTAATCCGATGACTATAATGTCTTTTGCCGCTGCTTTTGCAGGATTAGGGGTAGGTACTTTAGGCGAAAATTATATATCATCATTTTTATTAGTTATTGGTGTTTTTATTGGATCTATGCTTTGGTGGTTAATCTTAAGCGGAATGGTTAATGTGCTGCGCCATAATTTAGACCGAAAACGCTTAAAATTGGTCAATCAACTTTCAGGACTTATCATTACTGCCTTTGGTCTCTTTAGCCTATTTTCGATTTAAAAAGAACATTATTGGTGGCTCCACCACACCGAAATATTCATTCATGGAGGATTTTAAGATCTAATTTTGCTTTAGCGAATTGAATGAAAATGAGAATGCTACAGGTATTAATTATCAAACCATGCGCGATTTGATAATTAATACCTGTAGCAACGAAATCAGGTCTGCAAGTTTGTACTGCTAGAAGCGGAAGTCACGTTTTCCGTCTGTAAGTTCAACTAAATGTTCCATTGCAATTGCACGAACTTTTTCATTCGTAATGCGCGGAATTTCGTTAGCAATTACCATTTCACCCTTTGCTTTGGTATCTGCAGAAGCATAGTCCTCTAAGTATTCTTTAAGCGTCATCAGTGCGTTAGGCTGACAGCAGTTTGCAATTTGCCCAGATTTTACAAGACCCATAAAACGGTCTCCTGTACGTCCTTCGCGATAACAAGCAGTGCAGAAACTCGGAATATAACCCATACCCAACAACCAATTCACAATTTCATCCAGAGTGCGCGTATCATTTACATCAAACTGTGCCGAGTTATCATCTTCCGCTTCGGGTTCAACATATCCGCCGACGCTAGTACTGGAACCTCCACTGATTTGGGATATACCTAATTGAAGCACACGTTCACGAGTTTTCTCAGATTCACGGGTAGAAACAATCATTCCAGTGTATGGAACAGCAATACGAAGCACGGTTACTATTTTAGCAAATATATCATCAGAAATAGCATTACTAAAGTCTTCTGGGTTAATATCATCAGCAGGGCGAATTCGTGGAACGCTGATGGTATGCGGGCCAACTCCCATCGCCGCCTCCAAATGTTCAGCGTGCATAAGTAGGCCAACAAAATCATAGCGGTACATATTTAAACCAAATAAAACTCCTATGCCAACATCATCAATCCCACCTTCCATTGCACGATCCATAGCTTCGGTATGGTATGCATAGTCGCTTTTTGGTCCGGTTGGGTGCAGCTCTTCATAGGCTTTTTTATTATAGGTTTCTTGAAAAAGAATATATGTACCAATACCTGCGTCCTTTAGCTTGCGATAGTTTTCCACAGTTGTTGCAGCAATATTAACATTAACACGACGAATAGCGCCATTTTTATGTTTTATACTGTAAATGGTTTTGATGCTTTCCAATACATATTCAATTGGATTATTAACAGGGTCTTCTCCAGTTTCCAAAGCCAAGCGCTTATGCCCCATGTCCTGTAAGGCAATTACCTCTCGTGCAATGTCCTCTTGCGAAAGCTTTTTACGGGAAATGTTTTTGTTTTTATGATGATAGGGGCAATATACACATCCGTTTACACAGTAGTTGGAAAGATATAAAGGAGCAAACATTACAATGCGGTTTCCATAAAACTTTTGTTTAATTTCTTTCCCCAATGACATCATTTTTTCGTTTTCATCTTCTAAGTCACACTCTAAAAGTACTGCAGCTTCACGGTGAGTCAGACCTTTGCAATCCTTTGCCCGTTCCAAGATGCTGTCGATTAGTTCACGATTACTTTTGTTTTTCTGAGCAAAAGCAATCGTATCCAAAATTTCTTGATCGTCTATAAATTCGGTTGCAATTTTTGATTTACAGTTATACATTATTAAAACTCCCTTTTTTTATTATTTTTCTACGGTTGACGACAGTTTAGAATATACCGTTTTAATATTAACATGAGGAAGCATTCCTAACTTGCCGGAGAGAGCGCTGATCATATCATTGGGAGCATCCACTACAACGCTGATTACTGAAACATGACGTTTGGGATAGGGAATTCCCATTCGACCTACAATATATTCTCCGTATTCGTGAAGAATAGCATTAAGCTTTTCAATGCAATCCTTGTTTTCAACCACAATCCCAATTAGAGCAATTCTTGTTTCCATAATTTTTTCTCTCCTCAATAAAAAATCCTTGTGCCCAAACGGACACAAGGATAAAATGTTAAAATTAAGGATAGCAATACACACAACTATAGTCCTTAATATATTACACCTATTCTCTCGCCTTCTCATTTGGGCCGAACCCTCATGCAATTAGTACGATACTTTATCTGAATCATTTTACTCATGGTTTGCCGCGAGAAAGAATATGATTCACTCAATCTCAGACAGCTCACCTAGTAATTAAATAAACTATAACATACTTTTAGACAAAAACCAAGGCTTATTTTTTTAATTTTCACACTGTTCAATTTTTATTAAACCTAGCAGGATATAATTTACAACCCTTTTTTACTTTCATTAAATTTAAAAATAAGAAAAACGCTAGCGCGTCCTTTTTTTGTCATCGCGAGTGTAGCGAAGCAATCTCTGGACAAGTAGGGGATTGCTTCCTCGTACCTCGTCGCAATGACAGCCAAAAACTTATACTTTCTGATTCCGCAAAAAAAGGTCAAACCACTTTCATTCAGAAAGAGTTTGACCTCCCGTTTATCGCTTAAGCCAGGTCAGAGGCTACTTGTTTTAGTCTGGCTCGAATGGGTAAATCATAAGGACAGCGGTCTTCGCAGATTCCACAATCGATACATTCTGAAGCCTTCACTGCCAAGCTAGCATACCTTTTAGGTATTGCCTCTGTTAAGCCATAGCGAGTGTACTGCAAGTGGAAGATAAAATTCTGTGGAATATCAATTCCAACAGCACAAGGCATACAATAGCCGCAGCGGCGACAGAAATTCGGGCCAAGAATCTCGGCTTCTTGACGCAAACTCTCTTGTTCTTCAGCATTCAACGGTTTATATTCAGTCAAGGCTTTTAAGTTTTCATGAACTTGCTGTACTATATCCATGCCAGGAATAGCGGTTGACACCTCATGTTCCAGTATAAAACGCAAAGCCAAGTTATGCTGAGTGACTTGACCCCCACCAAGAGGTTTCATGATAATAATTCCAACGTCAAGAGACTTAGCGAGGGGAAATAATTCCTCCCGCGCCTTGGTTTCAATAAAATTAAAAGGTACTTGTACTGTACTAAATTCATTGGTTCTGACTGCTTGCGCTAACAGTTCAACGCTATGACCTGTCACACCAATATTGCGGATTTTTCCTGCCTGCTTGGCCTCTTTTAGGGCTTCTAATGCTCCTCCAGGTTCCATAACAGAGTCAAGATCTTCCCTGGTTTTAATATTGTGTACTTGATATAAGTCAATATACTCTGTTTTCATAGTGGCCAAACTGATATCAATATCCTTAGCCATGGCGTCTTTATTCCTCGCCATACTTTTGCTTGCTAGATAAAATTCACTACGTCGCTCACTCAAATGGCGGCCGATTTTCGCCTCGCTATCAGTGTAAGCACGTGCTGTGTCAATAAAGTTTATACCTGTCGCCAATACAGTTTGCAACACAAGCCCTGCCTCATCCATAGTGCAGCGTTGCATCGGTAATGCACCAAAACTGATTGCTGTTACCTCTAGCCCTGTTCTACCTAATCGCCGTTTTTCCATTGCTACAAACCCTTCTTTCTTATTTAATGATGCTTTGACAAAATTCAAAATAGACTTATTCTCCTATTATATTTTTTCTTTCAAAACTTCAATCGCTTTTTCCAACTGCAAATCCTTACCATATTCTTGACTGTCAGGCATCTCTACCTTAATATCTGGTTCAAGACCAACACCATTTATAGATCGATTATTGGGAGTAACATACTTGGCGATCGTAAGTTTCAAAGCGGAATCATCATCTAGAGGCAAAACGGTCTGCACTGAGCCTTTGCCAAAAGTCTTCGTACCGATTAATGTTCCTACACCAGTATCTTGCACTGCACCTGCCACTATTTCAGATGCACTAGCACTACCACCATTAACTAATATAACTAAAGGATACTTAAACGCCTCTAAGTTCGAGAACCGAGTTGTCGACGTTCCATCCTTGCTCACAACAGATACAACTGGACCGTATGGTACAAAATTACTAGCTACTTTTATGCTTTCTTCCAAAAGACCACCCGGATTGTTCCTAAGATCCAGAATAATTCCTTTCATTCCTTGCCCTTCTAGTTCCTGTAATTTATTTGCAAGATCACTTCCTGTATTTTCATTAAACATGGAAAGCCGAACATACCCTATACCATCATCTAGCATTTTACCGCCAACAGTGTTAATTTTAATATTCGAGCGTATGATGGTATAATCTTCTATCTCTTGCCCTACTCGATTAATGGTCAGCGTCACTTGACTGCCCTCTGAGCCACGAATCATTTTCACCGCTTCATCAACAGCAAGCTCTTTGGTATCCTGACCATCGATCTTAACAATCTGATCCCCACTCTTAATTCCGGACTTGTCACTTGGCGTTCCCTCTATAGGAGCCACAACCGTCAATATATTATCTTTACTGCCAAGTACAATTCCAACCCCACCAAATGATCCTTTCGTCTCAAGCATTAACTCGTTATACATAACAGTATCCATATATACAGAATAAGGATCATCTATGCTATTCACCATTCCCTTAATAGCCCCAGACATAAGCATCTCAACAGATACATCCCCTACATATCTGGCTTTTATCACTTGTTCCACCCTGAGCAATTTTAAAGCAACAGCAAGATCTGCAACATCCATCTGTGACAAATACCAATTAATTTCATTCATCGAATGGATCTTAGCCAAATCATCTTTACCATCAGAAACTACTGGGAAAGATGCAAGGTTACTTGCTACCCCTTGATAAATGCTAACTGCAGCATCATGCTGAATCCCATTCGCCTTAAGAGATGAGCCGCTTAACGCCATACTCATTGCCAAAAAGCTAATTATGATTTTCAACTTACTATTCTTTACCCATCTCATAACATATTCCTCCAAATTCGATAATTTATTTTCCTATATCCCCTGCGTCCACGACGGGAGAGTATCAGCTATATATATGGGCCAATACAATAGAATTACATGCATCGAGGATATCGTTTCACTCCACTTCCCATGATATCCCTACTATTCCATGCTATTCCGTAAAATCCTCCCCTATTTCATATATTTATATATTTGTGTGACTGTGCGCCCCCTAAAGATTAGGCAAACAAATCTAACATTTGAAGTGTAGTTCAAAGTCTAGAGTGCAAATATGATATTAATCACTGCTAACAGTAAGATTGCATATATGTGATTTTAAAGGATCGAAGCTATCTTTAGCACATAGAGATGATACGGTTCTGCGTATCGGGTATAACATCGAAATTTGATTATACTATCTAAACATATACTATTATGAAATTTTAACCCTTTTATTCTAATGTACTCTACGGTTCGTTTATTGATAGTATTTGAAATATACTCTAAACTTAATTTCAGAGGTGATATTAGTGAATTGCGATAAAATCGGCAAGTTAATATATAATTTGCGAAAAGAAAAAGATATGACACAAAAGCAATTAGCTGATTTAATGAACATCAGTGACAAGGCAATAAGTAAATGGGAGCGTGGTCTTGGGTGTCCAGATATCTCATTACTCCCAGAACTATCACAGATACTTGGAGTCAATATTGAAGAAATCTTATCAGGTAAAATTGAGTTAAATGAAACTATTGGAGGAAATATGAAAAAAATTAAATTTTATGTCTGCCCTCAATGTAATAATCTCATGACAGTAACAGGAGATGCCAATATTTCATGTTGCGGAAAGAGATTGGCCGAATTAGTTGCAGGAAAAGCAAACGAGAACCATTTACTAAATATAGAGCCTGTAGAAGATGAACTGTATGTTTCATCATCCCACGAAATGAAAAAAGAGCATTATATATCTTTTGTTGCTTATGTCACGGGAGATAGAGTTTATATTGTAAAACAATATCCTGAATGGAACATGCAATTTCGCTTTCATAAGTTAGGTCGCGGCAAGCTATATTTTCACTGTTCAAATCATGGGCTATTTTTCCAATTGATTTAACTGATGTAAAATACCAAGGAGAACAGAGTTGATGATATCTTGCATACCAACGACTCCGTTTCTTTGGTATTTCCTTATTCCGTAGCCTCTATTTAAACACAAAGGTCGATTCCCAGGAAATACTTGCGTTCAGGCTTGAGTTATCGAAAAAGATTGATTTATTCTTGTGAATTTAGCAGCCGAACCGGCGCTTTATGATATGGTTACAGCCCAAACAGAAAATATTGCAGTAGGAAAATTGTCATTTTATGAAGGAATTTTCACACTAATTAAGAATATTGATATTATAGTTTAAAAATGACCGTTAGGAGGCCAGTTATGATCAATGATATAAGTGAAAACAAACTAATAGATTCTTTCTATAAGTTGATTCCGTATTTCAAATATTATTTTGAAGAAGAAGTAACTGTTACTATATCGAATACGGAAACTTTTTTGTATGTTCAAAGCGGCCAGTCTATTCAAATGCCGACAAAAGCAGGGGATAAAATACCTGTAGGGAGTGCTGCTTACGAATGTCTTAAACAGAAAAAGCCCGTATCATTTCTTATTCCAGAACATGTATTTGGCATATCTGCAAAAGTTATAGGTGTTCCTGTATTTGAAAGAGATGAAATTGTAGGTACAATGTGCATTGGGAAAAGTCTGGAGAAGAAAAACCAGATGGCTGATTTGTCCCAAAATATTTCAGAAGCTTTGTCGCAGATTAATAATACTGTATTAGAATTAACTTCAAGTATTCAAAATATATCTAAGACAAACACCGATATTGAAAACTTTGTTAATAAAACAAAGTTGGAAGCCAATAAATCGGATGACGTACTAAACTTTATTGATACCATAGCTGGACAAACTAATTTGCTCGGTTTAAATGCCGCTATAGAAGCAGCTCGCGCGGGCGAACACGGTAGGGGCTTTGCAGTTGTAGCTGAAGAAATAAGAAAACTTTCTCAGTCAAGCAGTAATTCTATCAAACAAATAAATGCTACCCTAAAAAATATCCAAGATTCAATTAGCGAAATTCATGGGCGATTTAATGATTCAAATATGATTTTAGATACTCAAGCAGCGAATATTGAAGAAATTTCTGCAAGCATAGAAGAATTAAATGCTATGGCTAATGTGCTAAAACAACTTTCTCAAGAAATGTGAAAATTGGAGGATATCCATCAAATTCCAACCTGTTTTTGATGAGTAAAATTAAAATTCATGGTTATTTGTACGCTAAGGTGGGGGAAATTAAAACTACCAAAATAATTTTTGCATATTCTGCCGTCACTTGACTCACACAGTATAAATACAAAAAGCCTGCAAAATTTTTTATTAGAAATTTTGCAGGCTTTTTTCTATTGCAGATGATATACATGTATATCATCTGCAATAGAAAATACTACATATTCACTAACTTTTTACCAGCAATACCAGGTTGAGTCATTTCCTCTGGCGATAAGATAATATCCATAGTTTCTCTAGTCAACAACTTCTTCTTCAAAATAAGTTCTCTTACTGGCCGTCCAGTTTTATAAGCTTCTTTAGCCAGCATTGAGGAATTTTCATAGCCAATATGAGGCAATAGTGCTGTAACAATACCAACACTTCCCTCTAACCATGTTTCACATTGCTCTCTTTTTGCTTTCACGCCTTGGACACATAAGTTGTTAAAAGTATCAATCGCATTTGTTAAATACGTCATAGAATTAAAAATATTAAAAGCCATAACCGGTTCCATTACATTGAGTTCAAATTGCCCGTTCTCAACACCTAGAGTCACTGCCAAATCATTGCCAATAACTTGATAACAAGTCTGGTTTAATACTTCCGGAATAACCGGATTCACTTTACCAGGCATGATTGATGAACCTGGCTGACGTGCTGGCAAATCCAATTCATTAAGACCACAACGCGGTCCCGAGGCCATCATTCTAAAATCATTTGCTATTTTAATGAGGGCCAAAGCCGTAATCTTCATAGCTCCTGACACATCGGCAAAAACGTCTGTATTATTCGTAGCATCAACCAGATTAGCTGCTGTTACAAATGGCTCTTGCGTGATTTCAGCTAATTGCTTAGCCACCTCAGAAATATACTCAGGCTCCGCATTGAGTCCAGTCCCAACAGCCGTAGCACCCATATTTATCGTGTATAGTCGACGCAGAACATCCTCCACACGCTCAGCTCCCCGCCGAACAGCTGAAGCATACGCAGCAAACTCTTGCCCCATGGTTATCGGTACTGCATCTTGCAGATGGGTCCGGCCCATTTTGAGAACATCTTTAAACTCTACGGCTTTTTCCTCCAAGGCTACAGCCAAATTCTGAAGAGCTACAACAAGAATGCGTGCTTTGCGAATAGTACAAACCTTAATCGCCGTTGGGAATGCGTCATTTGTTGACTGAGCCATATTCGCATGATTGTTTGGCGAAATACGTTCATAATTACCTTTTTTATCACCTAGTAACTCCAATGCACGATTAGAAAGCACTTCATTCATATTCATATTCACAGAAGTACCAGCACCACCTTGGATTGGATCAACACAAAACTGATCATGCAATTTACCACTGATAATTTCATCGGCAGCAGCAATAATAGCATTACCAATAATTTTATCTAGGCGGCCTGTAATTATATTGGCTTTTGCCGCTGCTTTCTTCACAATCGCCATTGAATCTACAAAATCTGAATCCAATTTTTGACCCGTAATTTTAAAATTTTCCATAGCACGAAGGGTTTGTACTCCATAATAGACATTATCGGGAACTTCCATTTCTCCTAAAAAATCATGTTCCATATGCATATCTCTTTTCCCCCTATAATTTTTTATATAAAACTCAAGCTAAGTTTGTTCGAACGATCATTTATCTTTGAAGATTTACCAGATACCAAGCACTTTCATCCATGGGATACCAATTCCTATCCATATCACTAAATGAATTACAGAAAGAATAAACCCAATACGCCACCATTCACTTTGCGTAATATAATTTGAACCAAAGAAAATCGGCGATACTCCACAAGCATAATGAGTCAACGTTGAGCACGTATTGGCAAATACGCCTAATAAAATTGCTGTTAGAAGTACCGGTGCACCAGCAGCTACAGCGACCGTAGCAAAGGCACTAAAAAGAGCCATGACATGAGCCGTGTTACTGGCAAACCCATAATGTATAAAAGTATAAACAATACTTAACACCATAAGCACTATGAACCAAGGAATTCCCACCAATTGTGCTCCCACAAGTCTGGCAAACCAAGTGATAAGACCAAGCTTTGCAAGATAGGCTGCCATGTTAACTAAAACACCCATCCAGATAAGAACATCCCAAGCACCTTTCTCTCCTAATACGTCATCCCAGTCGAGAATCTTGGTAATGAGCATGAAAGATAAGCCTAAAAGAGCAACAAAAGCTGAATCAAGACCTGTAATACTACTGGTGGCCCAAAGAGTAAGAGCACCGCCAAAGATGAATAAAATTACTTTTTCGTCTCGACTCATGTCCCCCATACTCATCAATTCTTTCTGTGCCATTTCTTTGGCCTCCGGTGTTTTTTTCAATTCTGGCGGATAAATTTTATACAAAATATATGGTATCAAGATTGCACATACTATACCTGGGGCGATACAAGCCATAAACCATTGAGACCAAGTTATGGTCTGTCCAAATAATTCCTGAGTTAACTTCATAACGACTACATTGTTTGATGCACCAGTCAAAAATACCGATGCCGAAATAACAACGCTATTATAGGCACTAAATATCAAAAATTTTCCGACCTTACCAGCTGAAGGACCAGGTTCAGAATCGAAAGCTGTACATAAACTGCGGGTAATCGGATATATAATCCCACCTCCCCGTGCAGTATTAGAGGGAGTAAAGGGTGCAACAATAAAATCCGTTGCAGCTATCGTGTACGACAACTTTAAAGTGCTGTCACCAAACTTGCTCATCAGAATATACGCAATTCGCCGACCAAGGCCGGTCTTAATAAAACCCTTGGCAAACATAAATGCCGCTACGATAAGCCAAATTACCGTATTACTAAACCCTTCAAGAGCTTGTCCCGGGGTAAGAACACCAGCAATCACCACCGACGTTAACCCAATGATAGATGCTGTACCAATGGTTACTGGCTGTAAGATAAAGGCTGCTATAGTCGCCGTAAATACAGCTAGCAAATGCCATGCTGCAGGTTTTACACCTTCAGGGATGGGGCTAAACCAAATGCTCAAACCAATAGAAAGACAAATTAAACCTCGTACTACTTTATTATCCACTGACCTTTACCTCCTATAACGTTTTTACAATAGAAGAATAGATAATAGCTTAAGAAATTCATTATGCTTATTTCGTAGACGCCAGCACTCAATTTTTTTCTTTGAATTTTTTATACAGTATTTTGTATGCAACGTTAAGTAAATTTTTTACTTACCAAAAGTGCACTTTTCTTCATATTCTCTATCAATTTCGAGTATGAAGGGAATCCGTCATATGAATCTGTTAGACAATCTCTACAACATAAATCTATCATGCGAACTATAAAATCCAATGTAATACTATAAAAGTTCTGATAATTTTTATTTTTTTAGAAGACTGCTAATTTTTCTATTATTTTGTATAATGTATATTGTATAAATGCGGATCTGTGCTTTCATTTTATGCACTATCCTTCTCCACTCCTTCACTAGGAACTAGGATTTTCATCTAAGGAAGTGTATCGATAATGGAACGAAAATGGCTTGCCGTTTTGTTAATGATCCTAATTGTTCCCTTAGTCGGCGAACTCAAGTTTTATCCTTTTGGCTATGAATTTAGCTCCTTTCGAGTCAGCTTTGGCTCACCAACCTTCTTATTTTTTTCACTATGGCTACGTGATACCTCATTTGCATTATCCGGTTTATTAGTAGGCTTTTCCGTTCTAGTGTTTCGCATGACGTTAGATTGGAGTACTTTTGATGGCACATTTGCCTCTAGTTTTATGCTCCGAGTCCCGGCCTCTTTTTACTACGTGACATATGCCCTTATTTTCCATTTGGCAAAAGCTAAGAATTTATATAACCAACCACTGCGTATAGGACTATTATCCACTCTTGCAGAAATAATCGCTAGTATGGTGGAATTGATGTTCTCTTTGACCTATTCTAGTATGGAGGCTATCCTCACTTTCCCCATTATCAGCAAACTTTTAATTATTGCCGTCATACGTAATTTTTTTATTTTGAGCTTCTTCTTTATCATAAATTTACGCCAGGCGGAATTCGTAGCAGAACAGCAAAGAGAGCAAAATAAGCATATGCTCCTGCTGATTTCCGATTTATATGAAGAAGGCATTCAGCTTAGAAAATCTTTACAAAATGCGGAAAATATTACACGAGATTGTTATAATTTATATAAAGATCTACACAACTCCCAATTGTCCTTTGATAGGAATTCTTTAGCGCAAAGCATACTAGGGATTGCAGGGCAAGTTCATGAAATCAAAAAGGATAATCAGCGAATATATGCTGGTCTCACCCAGTTAATATCAGATGGTAAATTACATGACTATATGACGGCTTCAGAACTGGCGGATATTATCCTTCAATCCCATCAAAAATATGCTCGTTCCTTGAACAAAACGATTATCTTTGATTTGAAAATTGAAAAATTATTACCACCATTACATGTCTATACCGTTTTATCCCTTGTCAATAATTTAGTATCCAATGCTGTGGAGTCTATTAAAGATTTTGGCTTCATCAAAATATCTTTTTATTCCATCGGCAAATGCATTGCCTTTCGTGTAGCCGATAGTGGAGCAGGCATACCGCCTAAAAAAAGAAGCCTTATTTTCAAGCCTGGCTATACAACCAAGTTTGATCTGTCAGGTAATCCATCAACTGGCATGGGCCTACCGTATATCAAAGATTTAGCAAATAGCTTACACGGCAGTATTACGCTAGAAGACATTTCTGATAGGTCTGAAACTGTTTTTATCATACAACTGCCACTGCAAAGTGTAATAAAGGAAGGATGATTACGATGCGCTTTTTTATTGTAGATGATGATGAAGCAATCCGTTCTATGCTCTCTGAAATAATTGAAGACTATGATCTAGGAGAAGTAATCGGAGAAGCAGAGAATGGCGCTGCCATTGATGGCAACTTACTAACCATAAAAGCCATTGATATCCTAATTATTGATTTATTAATGCCAATACACGATGGAATTCAAACTGTCCGTGAGTTAGCACCTACTTTCAAGGGTAGAATCATTATGCTTTCTCAAATTGAGGATAAAGAGATGATCGGCAATGCCTATTCCCTTGGCGTACACTATTATATTACGAAGCCCATCAATCGGCTTGAAGTGATCAGTATCATTCAAAACGTGATGGAACATATTCGACTGCAAAATGTCATATGCAATATTGAAAAGAACCTAAATGTATTAAATCCGGAAAAAAATATTCATACGCCCCCATCTATCACAACAAAAAGAAATGCCATTAATACCTCAGGACAATACCTGCTTGCCGAGTTGGGGATGATTGGCGAAAGCGGTAGCAAGGACCTACTCGACATGCTCGACTTTCTATATAAACATGAGAATGAAGAACCTTTTAAGCATGAATTCCCTCCATTAAAGGAACTTTTCACTAGTGTCGCAATGAAAAAACTAGGAGTGGCAAATTCTGATTTAAATGATATAAAGAAAGAATCTAAAGCCATAGAACAACGAGTACGCAGAACAATCTTTCAAGGATTGACTCATTTAGCCTCTCTTGGCATTACAGATTACGCAAATCCGAATTTTGAAGAATACGCTCCGAAGTTTTTTGATTTTACCGAGATTAGAAAAATAATGCTCGACTTACAAAATAATATAAAACCGTCTATTTGCAATTCACATATTAATATTAAAAGATTTGTAAAAGTATTGTATCTTGAGACGAAAAAAAGACAATAAATAAATCATTTCAGTTGCATTTTTATTTCAGTACTATCTATAAAATACACTCCCCCTCCTGATTGTCTATTCGGTCAATTATGAACTTAGAAAGTAATCTCACTACAAAAAAATCCTAGACAAAACGCTAAGATCATAGCAATTGTCTAGGATTTTTAAATTTTTCTCTGATAAGCAACTTTTTATCTTAAAAATTTTCTCTAGTTTTTTCGTTGTTAGAGGTGATACGGTTCTACGTATCATCTCTAACAGTGAAACTTATTTTAGGCCAACTAAATCAACTAAATGACTATGTCAATCCCACGTAACGGTGCTACCCGTAATTTATTATCCTGAGATAAGTAACCTGTCCCTAATAACTTGAAAGTCGATTACCTAAAATAATTTTGAAAGATAAAAAGGTATATGGCTAACAATTCACCTAAAAAATATCTTTGTCATCTGTTGGCATACCAGCATCCAGGGTCTGCTATAAAGTTCCTTCCATAGGTGGCATATGTTAAACACGCCAGCCCACCGCCACAAATCTGGCCATACATACACTCCTCACAACCAACACTGACAGGTGGATCCCGCAATTCAAGTAGTACTGGGCTTGCATAATAAATATCCTGTAAGGAGGTTTCAACTAAGTTTCCAACTTTAATAGGCATACGGCGACACGGATAAACATCACCATTCGGCATAACTGCAATAAGATTATTGCCAGCAGCGCAATGATACGGACGTCCACCACCAACTAAAAATTGCAAACCTCGCTCTAGGCTGACCTTGGTTTTCGTAAACCAGCGGCGAGAAAACTGTTTTTGAATATTATTCATAATAGTGAAAAACTCACGTGTTTCTTCCCTCGTAAGCATTTCTTTCTTCAAAATCACGCCCTGCCCCATTGGGATATGCCGATCTGCCCAAATTTTATCGACCTTGAGTTTGCGTCCTACTTCTGCCACATGAGCAAATTCTCGGAAATTTTCACGATGTGCAGTAAAGGAGATAAAAGTCCGCACGCCTGCCTGAACTAACTGCTGAATGGCTTCTACTGTTTGCTGATAATTTCCCACACCTCTTATCTTGTTATGAGTATTTTCCACACCTTCCATACTAACTTGAACAAAAAGAGGCTGTAAGTCTTTAAGACGCCTAGCGATATCCCTATTTATCAATGTTCCGTTTGTCAATATAGCAAAATCGAAATACTGTCTGTTGCTCGCTAACAACGTTAGTAGATCAAAAAAATCCTCCCGAATAAATGGCTCGCCACCGGTAATGGTTATCTGCCCACGTATTGCCCCGTTTCCTTGATCAACATTACAAAGCAATGCCTTAAACTGTTCAATAATGACCGTAAGCATCTCTCGGTCTGGTTCAGCATTCTGTATGTGATTTTCTTGGTAACAATGGGTACACCGACAATTGCAACGATATGTAATATGCCACTGCAATAGAAATTTACGCTGCCCGTCCCTACAGTATTTTGTCAATTGCCGCCACCACAGCCACCACAACCACTACCCCCACCACCTGATCCGCCGCTATCCCCTGAGCCATAGTAGTTACCTACTCCGTCGCTTAAGGTATATCTTTTGCTCACGGCAAATGCCTGATAGCCATCAAATATTTCACTAGAGGCCAAAATGCCTACACCAAAAATAGCCGTCCCCAAAACATAGTTATGCAAAGCAGCACGCCCCTTACTATGCTTGCCTAAGTCAGTTTTTAACCAAGAAAAATGCTTACTAACTTCTCGCATGTATTTGTACCCCAACTGCGTCACCCTATCACCTGGCTTTACTATTCGAAATATAGAGAAGGACATCAATAGCATTAGGATTACCAAAAAAGAAAATGGCTTATTATATATAATGGCGAAATATATTTTGCTAATCACTAAAATATCCAAACAAAACATCATAAAGTAGGTAATTAGTTTTGTGTAAAATACTTCCTTACCAGTTTTATACAAGTGTATCCTTTCCAATTCACGATAAACTGGTTGTAGTGCATTTTCCATTGATACCTTCATATCTGAGCAATCAAATTGAGAAACCGTCTTAGAAACCAACAAATAATTATAAACAACCTGTTCAACAGGAGATAACTCTATAGTTTTCTTTTTTATAAACAATGTTTTCTTCCCAACTTTCTCAGCAATCCCAACAACATTGCGTTCTATGAGTTGTACGACCACCATATCAATCACTATCTGCCACCGCCCTCGCAACACCGCAAAGGTGGTAGGATCAAACTGATTCTTATCCGGTAAGGGATATCCGTCATCCCTTCCACGAACAAGCCACCAACCTACTCCAATACCTATTAAACTCATCAAACCGAAATACGTCAAAAATTCAGATCCCGGAATTTTTACCAACCAATCTAACATCCTACTTCCTCCCAACATATCTAAATATACCGAAGTCTCTAAAAAAATTATCTTTTATAATATCCATATTACCCATATAATACAAAACTCCTGCCGAATTTTAACAAAATTTGGCAAGAGCTCTTTCGCCATTATAAATGATACGGTTCTGGGTATCATCTCTAACGATGCAGAAAGAGAGCAATGTCTAGCGCCCTCATTGCCCTCAAAATTCTGAGACTATATCCTACAATCTTACATACTCCACTGCACAATAGAGATGGTAGAGTGCTTCATGTGATATTTAAAGAATAAAAAAGTACTATATTGGACAGAAGTTTGATTCACGAGCCGCAACTTTACAAATCCACCTTTTCCATTCACTTGATACGACTTCCACTGCTAAACTCGAAAACCGTTTATCGCGATCTGTAGATCCTGTGCCATACGGGCCAAGGTCTGGCTAGAGGAAGTTATTTCCTCCATGGAGGCGGACTGTTCTTCAGTGGCAGCTGATACCGCCTGCGTTTCTCCAGCTATATTTTGGCTTATTTTTTCAACTATCCTTATGGAAGAAACGACCTGCTGACCGCTACTAACCATCTGTTGGATTACAGTTGCTATTCCCTTCACTTGATCCGACATTTCATTGACTAAAAATACTATTTCTTTAAAGCTCTTTCCTGCCGTATTGACAACTTCCTCTCCCAATTTGACTTCTCGAGTACCGTCATTCATCCCGTTGACCGCTTTATCAGTATCTTGCTGAATTTCACTAATTAGGCTGGCAATTTGCTTTGTTGCTTCTCGTGACTGTTCCGCCAATTTACGGACCTCTTCAGCTACAACTGCAAAACCTCTTCCTTGCTCGCCTGCACGAGCAGCTTCGATTGCAGCATTTAAAGCTAAAAGATTGGTCTGTCCAGCAATACCCGAAATCGCATCAACGATTTGGCCAATTTCTTTTGAACGTTCACCAAGTTTCGAAACCATAGTTGCGGAACTGCTGACCGTTTTCTCAATATTTTTCATCTGTTTAACAGCTATCTCAATTGAGTTACCGCCAGCTTGGGCAGCGGTAGCAGTCTTGTTGGACGTTCCCACAACGACATGTGAGTTTGCAGAAGCCTGCTCGATTGCCGTTAATATCTGTTCAATTGTTGCTGAAACCCCATTGACTGCATTAACCTCCTGTTCTGTTCCCTTAGACACCTGGGCTATTGAGGCCGTCACTTGATTTGTCGCCTGAGCCGATTGCTCCACACTGGTATTTAGTTCTTCAGAGGATACAGCGAGTTGTTCTGCAGATGCAGAAACTTGCTTAATGAATCCCTGAACCTGCGATAACATTGTGTTGAGAACATGAGCCAGTTCCCCAAATTCATCCTTCGAATCTATTGTGATTTCCTTAATAGTTATGTACCCATTCTTATCTTTCTGAATACTTTTTATTATTAATTTAAGGGCATTAGCAATTAATCTAGTAATAGATACACTTAATACAATAATAAATAGACCACTGGCTGCCATGATAGCAAGGACCATTTTTATTTCAAAATCAACTTTTTCTAAATTCAGTGCCATTTCTTTTTCGCTTTCCTCGCGAATCTGATCAGTATACTTCGATAACCGTTCGGCTTGCTC
>Ga0316613_10001027_pt1 | contig 19781 bp, 23 predicted proteins | sample OWC_soil_day10_C_2_FD_207647 | JGI IMG/M metagenome (GOLD analysis project Ga0316613, IMG submission 207647) | Wetland soil microbial communities from Old Woman Creek delta, Ohio, United States - OWC_soil_day10_CT_b | ecosystem: Environmental > Terrestrial > Soil > Wetlands | place: USA: Ohio...
CGAAGGTACGATTGGACCTAAAGGGCTAGATACTATGCTCGTGGATCGTTTTGGTGAAGTAATTATAACTAATGATGGTGTAACCATATTAGATAAAATGGAAGTCAATCATCCAGCTGCACGCCTATTGATTAATATTGCGAAAGCGCAGCAATCTGAAATTGGTGATGGAACAACAACCGCAACGATTATGGCTGCTGCGTTAGTAGCTGAAGGTCTTGATCAAGTAATGCGTGGTGTGCCAGTAACAAGAGTGATTGAAGGAATTAAATTTGGTATTGCAGAGGCTTTAACTGCTATCAAAGCAAATGGTCGACAAGTCGAGCATTTGAATGATAGAATGTTAAAGAATATTGCGATCGTTGCCGGTCGTGAATATGGCGATATTGCAAGCCTTGTGATTGAAGCTGCCAAGTTGATTGGCAAAGAAAAGCTTTGTGAGTCTCATTTTAAGCTGTCAGATATCATTAGTTCACAAGAATGTGCTGAAAATCAAGTATTCATGGGCGTAGTCATACATAAAGAACGCATGAATACCGAGATGCCAGAGCGTTTTCAAAGTGCGAAGATATTAAGTATTGATGATGCTTTGCAATGTGAAGAAATCAGTAGTGAAGCCCTTGGCACAGAATCAGGCTTTCAAAAATATATGGATCTACAAAATGAATTTAAAGAAAATATTCAAAAGATCATTGACTTAAAAGTAAATGTGGTATTGGTAGATCGCAATGTAAATGATGTAGCCGAGGAAATGTTCACAGATGCTGGTATTATGGTGCTTAGGCGTATGGAACATATGGAACTAGAGCGTGTCGCTGAACATGTTGGGGCAAGGCTCATAAAACGTACTGGTATAAAAAAAGCAAGTTCGGATATTGAAAAATATATTGGTTATGCTAGTGAAGTATATGAAGATGAGAGACTCAAACAAGTACGTATATTAGGCGGTAAAGGCAAGCCTATGGCGACTATTTTGGTTGGCGCAGCAACGAAAGATGTTGCTGGTGAACGTGAACGTATTGCCAAAGACGCAGCGTCGAGTGTGCAGGCTACGGTAAAAGGTGGTTATGTATCAGGGGGCGGTTCGATTGAAATCGCAGTTGCAAGGCAAGTGCAAGCAATGCGTCAAACAATCAAAGGAATGTCTGCTTATGGAGCGGATTGTGTAGTGCATGCGCTGAAGCGCCCACTATCGCAAATCGTTGAAAATGCTGGTTTTAACCAATTAGAAAAAGTAGAAGAAGTCATCAGTGCTCAGATTGAGCACAGTAGCAATACGTTAGGTATAAATTGCGATACTGGCAAGGTTGTGGATATGCTGGAGCTTGGCGTGGTGGATCCAATGCTCGTCAAGTACAATGCAATCAAAGCAGCAGGCGAGGTCGCAGTTGCAATATTAAGAATTGATAAGATCATTCGCAAAGTGGCAGACGGCAGCGCTGATAAGGTAGTGCCTATGCCAGATATTTAAAGAGGTGAAGAGTACAATAATGGCAGATGAGCAAAAACAAGAAACTGTAGAAACTACAGAGAATCAAGAAAACAATGAACAAGTGGTGGAAACCGCAGAAGAAGTAACAGAAAATGATGAAGCTGCACGTTTTCAATCCGAATTAGAAGCAAAAGATAAACTTGTGCAAGAACAAGTGGATCGTGTAAAACGTTTGCAAGCTGATTTTGATAATTTCAGACGCCGTACACGTCAAGAAAAAGAAGAATTATCCGCAATCGTTTCACAAAATTTAATCAAAGAATTATTGCCACTACTGGATAATTTTGAACGTGCTTTAGCAGCTAATTTAAGCACAGAAAGTAGTTCTTTAAAAGATGGCGTTGAAATGATTTACAAACAATTTGTTGCTGCGTTAGAAAAGAATGGTCTTGAACCAATCAATGCAGTAGGTCAAAAATTTGATCCTAATTTTCATGAAGCAATCATGCGTGTTGCTGATGAAACACAGGAAGATGACACAGTTATGGAAGAATTGCAACGTGGTTATAGCGTATGCGGTCGTGTCGTAAGACCAAGTATGGTAAAGGTAGTTAGTAATTAAATTTTACTTATAGATAAAAAGATTGATATATTTTGCAAGGGGGATTTTATAATGGCAAAAGTAATAGGTATTGACTTAGGTACAACAAACTCAGTAGTAGCAGTAATGGAAGGTGGCGAACCTACTGTTATAGCAAATACAGAAGGTAGCCGTCTTACTCCATCGGTTGTTGGATTTTCAAAAACAGGTGAACGTTTGGTAGGACAATTAGCAAAACGTCAAGCAGTATCAAATCCTGATAATACTTTTAGTTCAATTAAACGTCATATGGGTACGGACTATAAAGTAACTGTGGATGGCAAACAATATACTCCACAAGAAATTTCAGCAATGATTCTACAAAAATTAAAAACAGATGCAGAAGCCTATCTTGGTGAAACTGTAACACAAGCAGTTATTACAGTTCCTGCATATTTCAATGATAGCCAACGCCAAGCAACAAAAGATGCTGGTAAAGTAGCTGGTCTTGAAGTGCTTCGTATCATTAATGAACCAACAGCAGCAGCTCTTGCTTATGGCATGGATAAAGGTGAAGAACACACAATCTTAGTATTTGACTTAGGTGGTGGTACATTCGACGTATCCATTCTTGAATTGGGTGATGGTGTATTTGAAGTTAAAGCAACCAATGGTAATAACCGTCTTGGTGGGGATGATTTTGATGCGCGCGTAATGAAGTGGATGGTTGCTGAGTTTAAAAAAGAAAGTGGAATTGATTTATCCGCTGATAAAATGGCAACACAGCGTTTACTTGAAGCATCTGAAAAAGCAAAAATTGAGTTGTCTGGTGTTTTATCAACCAATATCAATTTACCATTCGTTACAGCTGATGCATCTGGTCCAAAACATTTAGATTTAACATTAACTCGTGCTAAATTTGATGAATTAACTGCAGACCTTGTAGAAGCAACTATGGGACCAACTCGTCAAGCATTAAAAGATTCTGGTCTTTCTGCTAGTGAAATTGATAAAGTTATCTTAGTTGGTGGTTCTAGCCGTATTCCAGCAGTACAAGAAGCAATCAAGAAAAATCTTAGCAAAGAACCACATCGTGGCGTAAATCCAGATGAATGTGTTGCAATTGGTGCGGCAATCCAAGCTGGTGTGCTTGTTGGTGAAGTAAAAGACGTATTATTACTTGATGTAACTCCACTTTCCTTAGGTATTGAAACTTTGGGTGGCGTTTGCACAAAAATCATCGAACGTAATACGACAATCCCAACTTCGAAGAGTCAAACTTTCTCTACAGCAGCTGATAATCAACCATCTGTTGATATTCATGTATTGCAAGGGGAACGTGAAATGGCATCAGGTAACAAAACACTTGGCCGTTTCGAATTGTCCGATATTCCACCAGCTCCAAGAGGTGTTCCTCGTATTGAAGTTTCTTTCGATATTGATGCCAATGGTATCGTACATGTATCGGCAAAAGATCTTGGGACTGGTAAAGAACAAAAAATTACCATTACTACTTCCGGTGGTATGAGTAATGATGATATTGATCGTATGGTGAAAGAAGCAGAAGCGCATGCAGCTGAAGATAAACAACGCAAAGAAGAAGTTGAAGTAAGAAATAACGCCGATTCTTTGGTATATCAATCGGAAAAAACAATTAAAGATCTAGGTGACAAAGCAGATAAAGCGCAAGTAGAAAAAATAGAGGCCGCTGCAGAAAAAGTAAGAGAAGCTTTAAAAGGAACAGACCTTGAAGCAATCAAAACTGCAACTGAAGAACTTACAAAACCTTTATATGAAATGAGTGCAGCAGCATATCAGGCCGCAGAAGCACAAAACCAAGGTGCTGGGCAAGGTGAACCTAATGCACAAGCTGGCGAACAAGCGAAAAAAGATGAAAATGTAGTCGATGCTGAATATAAAGTGGTTGACGATGAAAAAAAATAATTTAAGATGAATATATAGTAAATGCCGAATGACTCCGACTAACTTTTGGTCGGAGTCTTACGGCTAAATGATACATGTTTAGGATGGTGTAATGTGAGTAAGCGCGATTATTATGAAGTGCTAGGTGTATCGAAAAATGCATCCGATGACGAAATAAAAAAGGCATTTAGAAAACTAGCAAGAAAGTATCATCCTGACGTTAATCGTGATGATCCTAAAGTGGCAGAAGTGAAATTTAAAGAAGCAAACGAAGCCTATGAAGTTTTATCAGATTCTAAGCGTCGGGAACAATATGATCAGTTTGGTCATGCTGCTTTTGATGGCAGTGGCGGCGGTGCTGGTGGTTTCGGTGGATTTAGCAGCGGTGGTGCTGGCGGTTTTGGTGATATCTTTGATATGTTCTTTGGTGGGCAAGGTGGATTTGGTGGTTCACGCCAACCAGGACCAGAACGTGGCAGTGACTTACGCTATGATTTAGAAATTGAGTTTAAAGAAGCCGCTTTTGGTAAAGAGGTTGAACTGAATATTCCACGTACAGAAGAATGTGATAGTTGTCATGGTTCTGGGGCTGCACCGGGAACGCATCCAGAAACTTGTCCAACTTGTAAAGGGACAGGACAAGTGCAATTTGCCCAAAACACACCGTTTGGTCGCATGGTCAATACTAAGGTATGTGACCGCTGTGGTGGTGAAGGTAAAATTGTTCATACCCCTTGTAAAGCTTGTGGTGGTAAAGGGAAAAAACGTGTAAAACGTAAAATTAGTGTGAAAGTTCCAGCTGGTGTTGATAATGGTTCTAGAATTAGAGTCAGCAATGCAGGAGAAGCTGGTACACGTGGCGGTTCTACAGGTGATTTATACGTTTATATTTTCGTAAAACCTCATAAATTATTTCAACGTGAAGGTACAGAAGTTATCTGTGAAGTGCCGATTACTTTTGTTCAAGCATCCCTTGGTGATGAAATTGAAGTACCTACTTTGGATGGCAATGTAAAGATGAAAATTCCTGAGGGTGTACAATCAGGAACAATCTTGCGTTTGAAAAACAAAGGAATTCCGCATTTACGTGGGCAAGGTCGTGGCGATCAACATGTAAGAGTAAAAGTATTGACACCACAAAAATTGAATGAAAAACAAAAAGATATGCTTCGCGAATTTGCACAAGCAAGCGGTGAAAACGTAAACCCAGAGCAAAAAAGTTGGTTTAAAAAGTTTTTTTAGCCGATCATGAAGTATAAAATATGTAGCAAAAGCCGAGGAATATACCTCGGCATTGCTTGTCTAAGGCAATAAATTGTTAAGGGAGAGATTGATCATGAAATGGGCTGAGATTAGTATCAAAACAACGCATGAAGCAAATGAAATTATTGCGGAAATTTTTCATGAATTAGGAGCTACTGGTGTCGTAATAGAAGACCCTAAACTTGTCAATGAATATCGTATTTCAGGAGCTTGGGATTATACGGATATACCAGAAGCAACAAATACAGAAGTTGTTACAGTTAAAGCCTATTTGCCTGTTGACGAAGAGCTAGATGACAAGCTTCGTGCATTTGAAAAAGAAGTGGACGAATTAGCTGGAAATGATATTGATAAAGGTCTGGGTGATATTTCGTGTAGTCAGATTCAAGAGGAAGATTGGGCTACTTCTTGGAAAGAGTTTTTTCATACGGTAAAAATTGGCGGCATTATTGTGATTAAACCATCATGGGAAGATTATCATGCAAGTCCAAATGATATTGTCATTGAACTTGATCCTGGTATGGCCTTTGGCACGGGAACGCATCATACGACAGCAATGTGTATTCGTGAACTCGAAACAGTGATCACTGGTGGCATGGAAGTTTTTGATGTTGGTACTGGTTCTGGAGTGCTAGCAATCGCAGCGGCAAAACTTGGTGCGACGAAAGTTACGGCAGTTGATTTTGATCCATTAGCGGTTAAGATCGCGAAAGAAAACGTAGAGATCAATCATGTAGCGGATATTATTAACGTAGGCCAAGGCGATTTGCTTAAGGGCGTAGCTGGTAAAGCAGATGTGATTATTGCCAATATCATTGCTGACATCATCATTCTTTTATTAGAGGATATCCCGAATAAATTAAAAATTGGTGGCACCATGATTGCGAGTGGAATCATCGCAGATCGTTTGGGCGATGTAACAGAAGCGGTGCTTAAACAAGGGCTTATCGTCGATAAAGTAATTGAAGAAGGCGGCTGGGCTGCGATGGTTATTCGCAGTGGAGGAGTCTGATCGTGAGAAGGTTTTTCATCAGTGAACCGCTAGCGGATATCGTAACAATAACAGGCGAAGATGCACATCATATTGCGCATGTGCTTCGTTATAAAGTTGGTCAATGTTTGATTGTTGTAGATGGTGATGGCAGAATTGCTAAAACAGAAATTACGGAAATCGCTGCGCATACAGTGGTTGTAAAAATAACAGAGAATTTAGAAGAAAATACCGAAGCACCGATAGAGGTTGCATTAGCGCAATGTTTGCCAAAATCAGATAAGATGGATTTTATCGTACAAAAAGCGGTAGAGCTAGGTGTTCGTACAATTTGTCCGCTTATAAGCGAAAATTGTGTGGTAAAATATGATAACGCCAAGAAAGAGGCTCGTCAGAAAAAGTGGCAGAAGATCGCAAACGAAGCGGCAAAACAATGTGGTAGAACGCTATTGCCAAGTGTAGAACCGATTGCTCTTTTAAAGGAGTTATTTCTAAACGTAGAGGCTGACGTAGAAGTATTTATGTGTTATGAAGGACAAGCTGATAGTTCGCTTAAGACTCTACTGGAAACAACAGCGGCTAGTAAATTTTTGATTATCATTGGACCGGAGGGCGGTTTTAGCCCACCAGAAGCTCAACTTTGTAAAGATAATGGTGCAAAAGTCGTTACCATGGGGCCGCGGATTTTGCGGACAGAAACGGCTTCGCTTGCCGCAGTTAGTTTAGTTATGTATCAAAATGGTGATTTAGGAGGTTGATGTTTTGCCAAAGGTTGCTTTAACAACATTAGGTTGTAAAGTGAATCAGTTTGAAACTGAGGTCATGGAAGGTTTGTTTAAAGAACGTCAGTATGATATTGTTTCTTTTGATGAAGAAGCTGATTTTTATATTATCAATACTTGTTCTGTAACGCATTTAGGGGAAAAAAAATCTCGCCAGCTTATTCGTAGAGCGCAGAGATTAAATCCGAAAGCGATTATCGCAGTTACTGGCTGCTATTCTCAAATTGCTCCCGAGCAAGTCGAGGCGATTGAAGGCGTCAAAGTGATTGTTGGAACCAAAGAGCGCCATACAATCGTTGATTTAGTAGAACGGGCGGCGCATGAAGAAGGCATTGTCAATGCAATAACAGATATTATGCAGGCAAAGGAATTTGAAGATATTCCACTTTTTGCTGCACCGGGTAGAACACGAGCCTTCTTGAAAATTCAAGAGGGTTGTAGTAATTTCTGTACGTATTGTATTATTCCTTATGCAAGAGGCCCACTTCGATCTCGCAAACTGAAAAGTGTGAAAGAAGAAGCTGAGAAACTTGTGCAGGCAGGGTTTAAAGAAATCGTTTTGACGGGAATTCATTTAGGCGCTTATGGGCGGGATCTAGCAGAAGATATAAATTTAGTGGATGCAGTGAACGCAGTTCTTGAAATTGGGGAGTTAAAACGGCTAAGATTAGGGTCATTAGAATCAATTGAATTATCGCCAGATCTATTTGATGTTTTATGTAAGGATGAACGTTTCTGTCCACACGTACACTTGCCGTTACAAGCTGGGCAGGATGATATTTTAAAAGCGATGAATCGTCATTATACTACAGCAGAATTTAGACAAGTCATCCATAAGGTTATGAATACTGTCGAAAATGTTGCGATTTCGACAGATATCATTGTTGGTTTTCCGGGGGAAACTGATGAAATCTTTGAACAAAGCTTGGCCTTTGCAAGGTCAATGGATTTTGCGAAAATTCATGTATTTCCTTATTCAAAACGTCAAGGCACGCCAGCGGCAACTTTTTCTAATCAGGTGGATGAGCATGTCAAAAAAGAACGCGCACATGCTATGCAGATGATGGCAGACGAAAAAATGCAAGAATATTGTAAACGGTTTATCGGTAAAACATTATCTGTCCTATTTGAAACAGAACACGAGGGCATTGTGGATGGTTTAACGGGCAATTATGTCCGAGTTTATGTCGACGATGATTCCGTAGTATGTGGCGAAATTTACAATATTTTCTTGGAAAAAGTATATAAAGACGGTTTATGGGGTAAAATTTGCAAATAAGTTAGTAGATAAAGCAGGTAATTTGCAATAAAAGGCGAATAAAATATAAAGTGTATTATAAGATATGCTTTGATTTGTACTGGAAAGGAGGTGACCGATATGGACTGTATTTTTTGTAAGATTGCTAATAAAGAAATTCCCACGAATTTCGTTTATGAAGATGAGTTCGTCGTGGCGTTTAACGATATTAGCCCAGCGGCTCCCGTTCATGTATTAGTGGTACCAAAAAAACATATTGCGAACCTTCTTGATTTAACCAGTGATGATGGACAATTAATGTTACATATCATGGCAACTGTTATTCCTAAGATTGCAAATGAACAAGGTTTGGCAGAAAATGGTTTTCGCTTGGTAGTGAATACAAAAGAGGATGGTGGGCAAACCGTGCCTCATTTGCATTTTCATATACTAGGCGCAAGAACGATGGCTTGGCCACCAGGTTAATGTTGACAATAAAACCATAGTTCATGTATAATGTTTAGGTGTAGTTAAGCAGTACACTCCCATGTCGAGTGGAGGGGGGGAAAATAGATGTCAGAAGTTAAAGTTGGAAAAAACGAAACAATTGATAGTGCACTCCGTAGATTTAAACGTACTTGCCAAAAAGCTGGTACTCTTGCTGAGGTTAGAAAACGTGAACACTATGAAAAACCTAGTGTAAAACGTAAGAAAAAATCCGAAGCTGCACGTAAACGTAAATTTAAAGCTTAAATTTCGTTTCGGAGGTATGAGAAAATATGTCTCTTAAAGAACAATTGACTGAAGATATGAAGCAGGCAATGAAAGCGAAAGAAGCAGGTAAATTGCGCCTTTCCGTTATTCGTATGGTTCGTTCTGCTATAAAGAATGTTGAGATTGACAGTAAAAAGGAACTTGCTGAAGAAGGAGTTCTTGATATAGTCTCTAAAGAAGTTAAAATGCGCAGAGATTCAATGGAAGAGTTCAAGAAAGCAAATCGTCAAGATTTGGTTGATCAACTTGAACAAGAAATTGCAATATTATTGCCATATCTTCCTCAACAGTTAACTGAAGCTGAAGTTCGTGCTTTAGTCAGTGAGGCTGTAGCAGCAAGTGGTGCTACAACTCCAAAAGATATGGGCAAAGTCATGGCGCTATTGATGCCGAAAGTAAAAGGTCGCGCAGATGGTAAGTTAGTAAACAACATTGTGCGTGAGTCATTAAATCAATAAGATGAATCCAGTACTTTTTAAGTACTGGATTTTATTTTTGCCTAAATGTAGGAATTTATGAAATATTTGTGGAATAGAGTAAGGAGATTATATAAATATTATATTTATATGGATAAAGTAATTGTATTGTGTACGCTTATTTACAAGCAGTTGCTGAAAAGTTGCAGATGAAAGGAGGACTTAGTGTTATGCAACCGGAATTTTGGGCATTACCAATCATAAAAATATTATTAATCACGATTATATTTTTATCCCTGTTAGTTGAAGTAAAAACAGCGGGTATGGGGATTGGAGCCTTGCTTGGTATGATTGCAGCCGGAGTATTCTTTTTTAGTCAATTAGTAACGGGTATGGTAAGTTTTTTTGAAATTGCAGTGTTTTTAGGCGGAGTTTTATTTATTGTCATTGAACTACTGACACCTGGTGTTGGAATATTTGCTGGACTGGGAATGATCGCTATTTTATATAGTTTCATACTCGCTCTTGGTGGGGGAAGTTCCGCAATTTATTTACTCCTCGTCAGTCTGATCCTTGCTATCGTGATTTTTGCTCTAGTAGTGAGAAAATTACCTTCGAGTAAGCTGTGGTCAAAGTTTATTCTAAAAGACATGTCAACGGTCAGTAAAGGCTATATTAGTACCAATGATTACAGTGGATTTTTGGGCAAAGAAGGGTATGTTATTACCGAACTTCGTCCAGCTGGAACTGCTTTTGTTGATGATGTAAAGCTTGATGTTGTATCAGAAGGTAGTTATATTGAAAAAGATGCTAAAATCAGAGTCATTTCTATCCATGGTAGTCGTATTGTCGTTAGGCGAATCTAGTGGAGGTAGTGTACAAGTATTGACTAGCCTTATCGGGATTTTTACTATGTGAGTTTTTTACAAGATAGTTTGAAAGGGAAGTACCCTAATTTTTGAAATGGAGGTTTTTGATTTGGAAGTATTACTTGGTTCAGGTTTATTACTTGTTTTGATTATTGTTGTGGTTATGGTATTTTTACATTTTGTTCCACTGGGGTTGTGGATTTCTGCTATTGCTGCAGGGGTAAGAGTGGGTATCGTTACTTTGGTAGGAATGAGACTACGGCGTGTACCGCCAGCCCATATTGTTATGCCACTTATTAAGGCAAATAAAGCTGGTCTCGATGTCAGTGTCAATCAATTAGAAGCACATTATCTAGCGGGTGGGAATGTTGACCGTGTGATTGATGCCTTGATTGCCGCACATAGAGCAGAGATTCCGTTGCCTTTCGCACGTTCCGCTGCGATTGACCTTGCCGGTCGTGATGTGTTACAAGCAGTACAAATGAGTGTTAATCCAAAGGTGATTGAGACTCCAGTAGTTTCTGCTGTTGCGCATAATGGGATTGAGTTAAAAATCAAAGCGCGCGTTACCGTAAGGGCCAATATTGATCGCTTGGTCGGTGGTGCAGGCGAAGCTACGGTTATTGCCAGAGTAGGCGAAGGTATTGTCACTACCGTTGGTTCTTCAAACGATCATAAAGATGTATTAGCAAATCCCGATCATATTTCTAGGACTGTTTTGGCAAAAGGATTAGATGCAGGTACAGCCTTTGAAATTCTCTCTATTGATATTGCTGACGTTGATGTAGGACGTAATATTGGTGCGGAACTTATGACGGATCAAGCGGAAGCTGATAAACGAATTGCACAAGCGAAAGCTGAAGAGCGTCGGGCAATGGCAGTAGCAAAAGAGCAAGAAATGAAAGCATATACACAAGAAATGAGTGCAAAAGTTGTAGAAGCACAATCAGAAGTGCCTCATGCGATGGCAGCTGCTCTTCGTGAAGGTAGAATTGGCGTAATGGATTATTATAATATGAATAACATTACTGCTGATACACAAATGCGTGAAGCAATTAGTAAAGCCGGTGTTCCTCAAGGTCAAGGGCAAGCTTCAAGCCAAGACCGCCCAGTTAGGTAACAGTTATGGAGATAGTATTTGCAATCATTGCTTTTGTTGTATTTAGTGTGATAACGGATGCAATTGAAGGCAAGAAGAAGAAACGGCAACAGTCTGAATTGCCGGATACTAAATCGAAAATAAAGATAAAAGTTGATACACAAGAAAAACGCCCAGAAATTATCATTCCGCCGATCAAGGGTGCACCACCAATGCAATCAGATAGACAAATTGTGTATCATGAGTCAGTAACGGCAGTGAAAGCGAAACAAATAGAAAAGATAAAAGAACTGGGAAATGTGGACTATCAGTCGTTAAAAACGGAAGCGAAACCAGTGAGTCAAGTTGATATCCATTCCGAAGCAATTCTTAACGCAATATATTATGCGCAAATATTGCAACCGCCCAAGGCATACCAATATATGGCGACTCATTCCTGTCGTGGAGATTGGAACAATAATAAATAATAGCTGTTAAACTGAGAGCTAGGGAACTACAATGTGTGGTAGCCCTAGTTCTTTTTTGTTATAGGTTACTTATTTCTGCATACATATAGTATGAAGGGGTGAGGTAAATGCGTAGACGAAGTAGATTGGTGCGTTTGGCGAAGGCTTTGGAATTGCCAGATGATATTGTGCTTGATCTGCCAAGAATTACAATGCTGGGAAATCAGCAGCTTTTAATTGAAAATCACCGGGGCATTATTGAATACACCTCTTCTTGCATTAGAATCAATTTAAACCAAGGATGTTTATGTGTACGGGGGGAAAAGTTGACGTTAGGACATTTACAAAAAGAGCAAATTTTAATTGAAGGAATGGTGGTGGAGCTAAAGTATGACACGTAAAATTTCTAGCTATATCAAAGGCGCGGTTAAAATAAAGATTCAAGGTGAAAACCAAGAACGTTTTATCAATCTTTGTATTTCTAAGCAAATGCAATTGTGGGGCGTGAGAAAGCTAGAAGATAGTTTGTTTATTTGGTTATCACTGCATGATTTTTTTCGCATACGTGATGCTGTAAGGAAAGCAAAAGTAAAAGTGTTTGTTGTAGAGTCCTATGGTTTTCCTTTTTTTTTGAAACGTTTAAAACGTCGTAAAATATTACTTTACGGTGCAATTGTTTTTTTTATTGCAATTTATGTTTTAAGTGGTTATATTTGGTTTATTGATATTGTTGGGGTAAAAAATATTCCTAAAGAAAAAATTAATATGATGATAGAGTCAAGTGGACTTTGTGTTGGGGTTAGGCAGGAAAAAGTCGATACGAAAAAATTAGAAAAAGAAATTTTATTATCGGTGCCCGAAGTTGCTTGGGTGGGCATTCATTTTACTGGAACAAGAGCGGTAGTAGAAATTGTTGAAAAAGTAATAGCACCATCAGAGGATAAATCACCGGGAGATTTCATTGCTGGAAAGTCAGGAACAATTACGGAATGTATTACTATATTAGGGGAAAGTAAAGTTAAGATTGGTGATAAGGTTCAAGCTGGTGATATATTACTTAAGGGAATCGGGAAGAACAATGAAGCGGTTCGAGCAAAAGGAATTGTGAAAGCGCATGTACAATATGAAAGTTTTGGTGAATCGCTACTAGAAGAACAAGTCTACAGTTTGACAGGCAACCGGAAATTTGGTGTAAAAATAAATTTTTGTGGACAGATTATTGATTTAAATCAAGTGAATTTAGCTGATTTTATAGCGTATGAACATGAGGTTATCGTTAAAAGCATTCCTAGTTGGAGGAATAGTGACTTCGTTGTCGAATTTATTATAGATGTTTATCGTGAATTGGAAGTTGATACGATTGCGATAGATGAAATAGAAGCAAAGAAAATTGCTACGCGAGAAGCGTTGGCGGAAAATAAAGTGCAGATTCCACTGGATGCTTATGTAGTTGCCCAAGATTTTAAAGTAATTGATACGGACGACCCAAATTTAATTCGGGTAAAGTTGACGATAGAAACGGAAGAGTTGATTGGTATGTATAATCAATATAATAAGGAATAAGGAGGCTGTTTTTTTACAGCATTTGTTTAGTGATGTCATTTTAGTTACTGCGAAGGGGCGGCAAGTAAAACCAAAGAACTTAGGGCAGAGTATCTATTTAGATGCGATTAAGCAAAATTATATTACATTGGGAATAGGTCCTGCTGGAACAGGGAAAACTTATCTTGCTGTTGTTATGGCAGTAGTGGCACATCAAAATAAAGAAGTACAGCGGATTATTTTAACGCGTCCAGCCGTAGAAGTTGGAGAAGATTTGTATGGGCAAAAGAAAGCAATTCAAACTGAAAAGTAAGGCAGGTGGTTTTGATTGAATTTAATGGGGAGACGCTTGCAACTGTTTTTGTTTAAGCAGGAACGACTGCACACGAAATCTGCAACAAGACGAATGGCTCTTGGCGTAGTGTTTTTGTTTTTGTTTTTGGTGGTACTGTCTGTTGATCTTAGTTCAGATAAAGTAGACGTTGAAGAAGGCAAAGTAAGTGATCGCGATATTATTGCAACACGTACGGTATCCTATATTGATACGGTAAAAACAAAAAAATTAGAAGAAGAGGTAGTGGCTAGTGTTGCTGCTGTCTATGATTTAGATGTTACTGCACAAGTTAGAGTAGAAGATGAAGTAAATAATGTTTTTAATGCTTTAAAAACAGCAGAAGGTTCTGTTACGCTGTCTACGAATGCAAAACAATCTACTGACGAGGTAAAACAAAAGCTTTTAACTAATTTACAGCATTTAAATTTCACAGAGGAAACATTAAATGTTTTAATTGGGTTAGATGCTAACGAGATAGCGCAGGCAAAGGATAATACATTGGCAATTTTAAGGCGGTACTTGCAACGTGGTGTGCATGCGGATGAAGTAGTAACTACGAAAAAGTATATTGCCATTGAAATTGACGATCTCAATATGAGTGATCATGCCAAAATTATCGTAAAAGATTTAGTCAATAAATTATTGATGCCCAATGTGATGTTAAATATAAAAGAGACGGAAAAACGTAAAAAAGCGGCCGTGGCAAGTGTGGAGCCTGTGCGAGAAACGATTCGTAAGGGGCAAGTTATTGTCAGGCGTGGTGATGTTATAACGGCGGCGCAAATCAATGTACTGGATGAAGTTGGCCTACATAAGGGACAAGTTAATGAATATCGTATTTTAGGTTTAGCCATATTTGTAATTGTTGTCATGGCGATTTTATTGATGTTTCTATATAAATTTGAGCATCCGATCTATGTAAAAGATTTATTGTTAGTACTACTTGGTTTAATTATGATCATTGCATTATGCTTAGCGAAGGTTGCTAGTTATTATTCTTATTTTGCTGGACCAATTGCCACGGGGGCACTCTTAGCGGCAATCTTGATTCATCCGCGCGTTGGTATGGTGGCTAGCTTAGCGCTTGCTATGTTATTTGGTGTGATTGTTGATTATGATTTACGGGCAGTAGCGGCAGCCTTGCTTGGCAGCACCGTTGGGGTTTATAATGTAGCCAAGATGGCACATGGTTATAGCTTGACCACGACCGGGATTTTGATCGCGATTGTAAATTTTTTGGTGATTGGTGCAACTGGGCTGATGGTACAAATAGAATCTTCAGAACTGATGTTGCAGTGTATCCTTGGTGTTGCAAATGGAATTGGCTCGGCAATTATTACGACGGGGATTTTACCATATTTAGAACATGCTTTTAATATTACGACACCAATTAAATTGCTGGAACTTGGGCAGTCAAATCATCCACTCATGCAACGGCTTTTACTAGAGGCACCAGGCACGTATCATCATAGCGTGTTACTAGGCAACTTAGCAGAAGCGGCAGCTGATGTGATTGGAGCGGATCCTGTTACTGTTAGGGTAGGGGCGTATTATCATGATATTGGTAAGATCAAACGTCCATACTTTTTTGTGGAAAATCAGTTTGGCGCTGAAAACCCTCATGATAAACTTGCACCGACGTTAAGTACCTTGATTATCACTTCTCATATCAAAGATGGCTTAGAGTTATGTCGTGAATATAAGCTGCCAAGCATCATTTCTGATATTGTAGCTCAACATCATGGAACTTTACTTGCTTCTTATTTTTATCATCGGGCGACAGAGGGCGAGCATAGTGAATGTATCATTGAATCTGACTTTCGTTATGAAGGACCGAAGCCACAAACAAAAGAGGCGGCTTTGATTATGATTGCTGATGCTTGTGAGGCAGCTGTCCGTTCGATTAGTAAACCTAATTCCAATCGTATTGAAGCTATGGTGCGTAAAATTATCCGTGAACGTTTAAACGATGGACAATTTGATGAGTGCAATTTAACCTTGCGTGATTTGACGGAAATTGGGGATGTGTATATTCGTATCTTGTCAAGTATGTTCCATTCACGTATAGAATATCCAGATTCGATTAAAGAAATAGAGAGGAAAAATAAACAAAATGGAAATAGTCTTAAGCAACTTCCCGGCGGAGTTGATAATAGCACCGAATCTAGAGGAAACGGTGAGGAAAGTAATAAATAAAGCAGCTCAGTTATATGGTTTAGACACAGCGGAAGTAAGTGTTACCTTAACAAATAATGACCATATCCGTGAGATTAACCTGAGTTATCGTAATAAAGATGCCGCTACAGATGTGATTTCTTTTGCCTTAAATGAAGGTGAAGAACCGGAAATTATTGATGGCCCAGAAATTAATATGTTAGGTGATATTATTATTTCGATTGAACGTGCCATGGAACAGGCTGAAGAATATGGTCATAGCTTGGAACGGGAACTTGCTTTCTTGACAGTTCATGGTATGATGCATTTGTTGGGATATGATCATATCGAAGAAGAAGATCGCCTTGAAATGCGTAAAGAGGAAGAATATGTACTTGGTCATCTAGGAATTACTAGAGGATAATCAAATGAAAAGTACAAATTTATTAAAATCTTTTGGTTATGCTTTTGCTGGTATATGGTATTGCCTGCGAAAAGAACGCAATTATAAAGTCCATATGATTGCGGCGATATGTGTTTGCGCTCTTGCGTGGTATTATGAGCTAAACCGGTATCAATGGAGTATTTTAGTGGTTACGGTGATGAGTATTCTCGTGGTAGAAATGATTAATACTGCATTTGAATTGGTGGTAGATATGCTATCACCAGAGTTTCATCCAATTGCAAAAATTATTAAGGATGTTGCGGCGGGAGCGGTCCTTATTGCTAGTATCTCTGCATTTGTGATAGGAATATTATTATTTTTTTAAAAACAAAAGTTGATGAAGGAGAATGAACATGGAAAGTAAGTATAAATCTGGTTTTGTTGCCGTAATTGGTAGGCCGAACGTAGGAAAATCAACGTTGGTCAATAGTTTGATTGGTCAAAAAATCGTTATTATGTCTGACAAGCCACAAACAACAAGAAATAAAATCCTGTGTGTCTTGACCCAAGATGATGCGCAAATTGTATTTATCGATACGCCGGGGATTCATAAACCCAAACATAAGCTTGGTGAGTATATGGTAAAAGCAGCAGAAAATACGTTAAAAGAAGTTGACGTTATTCTATTTGTTGTCGATGCGAGTGAGGATCTTGGTGCAGGTGAATTGTATATTTTAGAACGTTTACAGGCAACGAATAAACCAGTTGTTTTAGTAGTAAATAAGATTGATAAAATCGACAAACAACAAGTTTTACCAACCATTTCACGCTATGCTGAACGTTATGATTTTACTGGCGTTGTACCGATCTCGGCAAAAGAAGAAACAAATTTGGATGGGCTTGTAGAAGAAGTGAAAAAACACTTAGAAGAAGGTCCACAGTACTATCCAAGCGATATGGTAACAGATCAACCAGAACGTTTGGTTACAGCTGAATTGATTCGCGAAAAGGTTCTGCATTTGACACGAGAAGAAATTCCTCATGCGATTGCGGTAGATATCGAAGAAATGGCAACGCGTAAAAATGATGATGTTTATATTAGAGCGACCATTTATGTTGAACGTGATTCGCAAAAAGGTATTGTTATCGGGGCGAAAGGTGCTTTACTCAAAGAAATTGGGGCAATGGCGCGCGTGGATATTGAAAATTTATTGGGCTCGAAAGTATATCTTGATTTATGGGTGAAAGTAAAAAAAGATTGGCGCAATCGGGATGGCATTTTACGTGGTTTAGGCTACGAATAAGCAGCATAATCGGGCGTATGCATATTTGGCATACGCCCGTTCGTTTTTTATTTTAAAGACTATAAATAGTAGGGGTGTAGAAATGAAATTTATATCTAAATATTTTTTTAATGGACTCATTGTCATTGTGCCAATTGCGATTACTATTTTTGTTATCACGGAAATCTTTTCATTTACAGAAATTTTACTTGGACAACATTTGCCGATTCATTTTCCAGGAATTGGTTTAATAACGGTTTTAACTTTGATTTTATTAACAGGTTGGTTGTCTTCGTATTGGATTTTGCAACGTTGTATTAGTTTCGGTGAAGGTCTTTTAAATAGAATACCATTTGTGAAATTTATCTATAATAGTGTTAAACATTTATCTACGGCAGTTTTTGAATCGAATAATTTATTTAAAGAGGCGGTGTTGGTACCCTATCAACATGGCGAGGCAAAGGCAATTGGCTTTATTATGTCCGATTTGTCAGAACCATTAAAAGAACATTTGCCAGAAGAACATATTTGTGTATTTGTGCCATGGAGTTTGAATATGACTTCGGGGATAAATTTAATCATACCAAAAAAAGATGTGATTTATCTCAATATCAGTAGTGAGTCTGCACTGCAATATATCCTTACCGCAGGTACCGTTATGCCTAAGAGAGAAGGGGAAGAACTAGCGAATGAAAAAACGGAAAGCAATAAAATGGTGAAATGAAAAATTTCCTGAAAATAGTATTGTAAAATTTGTTTTTACTCTTTATATTTTTCTTTAAATCGGCTATCCTATTAGTAGGGTTCGATTTTCAACACGTAGTTGTATAGATAGAATTTTATTAAGAATCGTTTTTGTTTAAGCATTATTATAAGTAAGTGTTCGTTGAGATAGCATTTGCGAAGGGATGATGTACTATGTTTTTGAAAAATGTGATGTGGGATATGTTCAAAGATACAGGACGAATTGAGGCGTATTTATTTTATCGTAATTGCGAGGATGAACGGGAAGCTCAGGAATTTCAAAATCAAATAAAAGTGGAAGATGTTTCAAAAGAGTATGAACATTAATTTCATGAGTTAGGTGTTTAGATGGCACAATATTCAACAGAGGCCATTTTGTTAGCCGTGCGCAATTGGGGCGAAGCTGATAAAATGGTTACTTTTTTTTCAAGGGAAATGGGTAAAGTTAGTGCCGTTGCGTATGGTTGTCGTAGGCCTAAATCACCACTTGCTGGTGGTATGCAAGCATTCAGTCATTTAGAACTTGGTGTTATGGCAGGAACTCATTTAGATACAATTAAACAGTGTGAAACGATTACCTCATTTAAGAGTTTACGTGAAAATTTAGATTCTATGGCGTATGCAACTTTTTTAACTGAACTTATTGTAGAGGTTTGCCCAGAAAGGCATCCAGAACCGCATATTTATGATTTGTTGGTTTGTGCACTGGGAATGTTGTCTAAACGTAATCCGCGGCTTGTGGCGTTAGCAGCAGCTTATCAATTAGTAGAGTATACTGGGTATCAACCTGCTTATAAACAATGCGTAGTTTGTGGTCAATCAATTAAAACGGATGCATTTTTTTCATTTGAAAAAGGTGGCGTTGTTTGCAAGGACTGTATGTCGCCAGATCTAAATTTGATTGATATGCCAGTCAAGATGCAAGGTTTTATTCAAAGTTTATTAGAGCTAGATTGGCAGGAACCAGCTCCATTTAGTATCAATGGTGCGGTTTTGCTGCAAACAGAAAAATTGTTGCTTGACTATTTGGTTTTTCTTATTGAAAAGCCTTTAAAGTCTTTAGAATTTATTAAACAGTTAGCAATGCTTAAAATTTAAATCCTAGATTGACATTACTTAGGCAATTTGTTAAACTGAAATGGTATTTTGTAGTTTAATTAGCAATTTAAATAAAGCGATGCAGGAAAAAGTAACTTATTGTAAAAAGCGATTCGAGGATGGTGTAAGCTCGGTAAAAATAAGTGAAAGGCGTTCCGAAGCTGTGAGAGGAAAACCCAGAAGGGCGAGTAAACCTCATAATAGATGAAGGTGGGCGAAATGCCAATCAGGGTGGAACCGCGGGTAATATACATCTCGTCCCTGTAACAATTTTATTGTTACAGGGCGAGATGTTTTTGTTTTTCTGCTGCTTTTATTGCTAATTTTAAATTTAAGGAGGAATCTTTGTTATGACATTTCAGGATATCATCCTGACCTTACAAAAATTTTGGGCTGAACAAAATTGTATTTTATCACAGCCTTATGATG
>Ga0316613_10001028_pt1 | contig 19773 bp, 15 predicted proteins | sample OWC_soil_day10_C_2_FD_207647 | JGI IMG/M metagenome (GOLD analysis project Ga0316613, IMG submission 207647) | Wetland soil microbial communities from Old Woman Creek delta, Ohio, United States - OWC_soil_day10_CT_b | ecosystem: Environmental > Terrestrial > Soil > Wetlands | place: USA: Ohio...
ATACCTAAAGCGATTGAGGAGGGGGCAGCGATCAGCGTATTTTCAAACCACAAATCACCCCAGGTTCGCTGCATATCCAATACTGGCCCATCTATTCTTTTACTTAGTTCATCCGCTTCTTGCTGTGCCGCTGCTAAACTACTATCCCCCATCCACATAAGTTTTCCGATTGCTTTCAGCCAATTCATCGAACCTTCCATACCATAAGGTGGCAGCAAAGATACATACGGCATACCATATTCCTTCTGCAAATATTGTGCGATGCTTCCTCCCAGTTCCTCATGAATTACAATATTGAGCTCAGCTTTTGTCATCGCAGCAATTTCTTCCGTACAACTGCCCGCCCCTGGACAGGCTAACACTTGATAGCCAGCCAAAGCCAATAAACGCTTTATTTCTTCGATATCGCTGGCAGCATTATAATACCCCAAGGTACAGCCTAGCAAATTCACCGTATGAGGTCTCACTTCACCCCGGGGTTTTAACGGCATCTTAGTAAAATATGCCTTCGCTCCAGCTTGATATCCTGCGCTAAAAGACCCTTTCAATCCACCGCTATCCAGGCATACCACTGGACAGAAAAACTTTGCCTCACTGGCAATCCCAGCAATATCATCACCAATTAAACTGATCGCACAACTATTTTCAATTAGCAGCACAGACGGTTGTGAGTTCTCCCGTATGACCGCCAATGTTTCCAATAAACAATCTTCTGTACCATAGACTACAGCATTATTATCTGGCTGGGTGCAATAAAAGCGATGATTCATGCTTGGGCATGCTCTTTCCAAGTACCGTAAAGCATAAAAATAACACCAAAGAGGTCCATTCACTACCATCGCAGCATCGGGAATGCCAGCAAAAAAGGCTGCTGCACCAGTTAAAGCACAACTATTAAAATGTGTGTGCACATTATCCCATTCACATTTATCCATACACAATTCCTCCTCGCTGTTTCGACCGTCCTGCTAACCTTGCTAATTTGCAAAGTAACCCAATCAAGCCCCCTACCCCCACAGGTGGTATTACCGGTAAAAAAAGCTGTCTTCTTATATGATCCGACAATTCATGGGTAGTAACAGTTAGTTCTGCCATTTCTAACACCTTTACCTCTTCCTGCTCATGCCAAATGGGCACCGTTGTATATTTTTTTAATTCTTTTCTCATATCTTCCTGCTGCCCTTCAGTCAGACCTTTTAATAAAAGAATCCCTGTTAAATTTACGCCAGCATGAATAAGTAGTTCCAAAGCCCAGGCAGGCTGAAAATAAAGCAGCGGACGACCAATACAAAGCACCACTTTCTTATTTCTCAGTTTGGGAGAATATTGCAATAATGCTTGCTGCAATTTTTCTTCTTGTTGATTTATCGCTACTAATGCCTCATCATCTCTTCCTAAAAAACGCCCCATCTTGCTAAGCCAATTTTTGGTTTCCTGCCAGCCAGTAGGACAAGGAACATCAAAAAATGGAATAGCAAATTTGGTTTTTAAATCAGCGGCTAGGCTATCTGTCCCAACATGGGACTGCGCTCTTCCTCCCAATAAAACACAAAGCGAGGAGGCGGATACCTTTTGAATCTCCTCTAAAGAAGCATAACCCGTGAATTGACAATGAACATGAAGATCAAAAAATTTAAGTAATTGTTTGATTTCCTGTACATCGATCCCCTGTGGTCCGCCCAGATCTCCTAATAAGGTAACTGTATTTTTCTGAAGCTCTTGTTTTTGCATAAACCGTTCAATTAATATAAGGCCAGCCTGATAATAACCTGTATAATACTCGTTAAGGAAACCATGAGATTCTACCGACAAAATCGGAATATGCCACATCTCTTGCGCTGCTGCGGCGACTGCTTTAACATCATCGCCAATTACACCAGCTACGCAAGAGCTTGCTATCACAATATATTCTGGTTTATACCTTTCAACTACGTAATCAATACAGTGGCGTAATTGCTCTGTACCGCCAAAAATAGAATGTTCTTCCTTTAATCCGCTTGTAATCAGCGGCGCTGTATATTGCTGAAAATTCATTTCCCGCCTGGCTAGAGACCGATAATGATTTCCTAAATCCATAGTATGTGTAACATGCCCACAAGCTTGAGGACTATGATAAATCACTACAGCACCTTGATTGTGCGCCACAGCGCTCCATACTCCAGGCATGCTGCAGCTGTAACTTCTTTTCATTGTAACTACATTTTTTTTACTGATTACCATAGGCAAGTACCAACTCCTCTAATGCCTCAAATGATATAGGAGTAGGCACCGTCAAATCAGTATTATGTATAATTGCATGTGCTAATTGTCGGTATACATCTGCTTGTGGTGATTGAGGCGCCCATTCAATTACTGTTTTGCGATTTATTTCTGCCTGGTGTACGATTGTTTCCCGGGGAATAAAGGTAATTAAAGAAGTATTTATCCTTTTGGCAAAGGCCTCTAACAAAGCTTGTTCATGAATAATATTACGACTATTGCCAATAATGCCCCCCAGACGAACTTTACCCCGTCCAGCAAATCTAGCGATCCCTTTTGCTATATTGTTAGCGGCATACAATGACATGAGCTCTCCCGAAGAAACAATATAGATATCAGTGGCATACCCTTCCCTAATTGGCACAGCAAACCCACCACACACCACATCTCCCAGCACATCATATAGAACTACCTGTTCATCCTTAATAGCATCCAGTTCCTTCAATTTCTCTAAGGCAACAATAATTCCGCGGCCAGCACATCCTACTCCTGGTTCTGGCCCTCCCGCTTCAACGCATTTCACATTCGCAAACCCAGAATGTACAACGTGCTCAATTGCTACTTCATCCCCATGTTTCTTGACCATATCCAGCACGGTCTCCATGCAGGTCCTGCCAAGCAGCAAGCGGGTAGAATCATTTTTGGGATCACAGCCAATCTGACAAATGGAATAACCATTCGTAGCTAAAGCAGCAGATACATTCGCTGCGGTTGTCGATTTTCCAATGCCACCCTTACCATAAAATGCAATTTTCTTCATACAATTCACCTCACGTTTCTCAAGAACACTGCTATATTTTTTAACCATAAAAACCTTGAAAACACAGAGAAAGATAAGAAGAGTTTAGTTTGTAGAATAGCTAGATATTTACAAGAAACATCTAGCTATTTTTATCTACCTATGTAGTTATATTAACGTCTGTACATACTCTGTCCAGCTTTATGAATCATGATATCTTTAAGGTGCTGCACATAGAGATCTTGAATTCTAGGGTTCTCCCCTAAACCGTGAAGATAAACATCCACTTCAAAACCAGACTTCAGTAACTGTGATTTGGCGGATTCTTCCTCATCACCAGCCATATCATTGATAACATGATCACCAGCCACTAGCATAAATGGCATCAGTGTTACTTTATTTATATTCTGCTTTTTTAACTTTGCAATAATATACTCCAGAGGTGGAAAGCCTTCCACTGTATAAACAAATAAATGATCTAGTCCAGCTTGTTCCATTTTCATTTGCAATGCAGCATAGGCAATATTGGCAGGATGTACGCCACCATGTCCCATAAACACGATAGCCTCCTGCCTTCTCACTTGAGGCAATTGTATCGTCAAAGCCTGAATTACCTGTAGGTAATCATCTGGTTTGTCTTCCTGCCCCGCATAACAAAGTAATGGTTGACCAATTACGATTTTATCAAATGCTTTCTCTGGCGCGTGAGCATATTGGACAACAATTCGTTTTATCTTGTCATATTCATCGCCACCAACTACATGCAATGGCTGAACATACACTTCTTTGTATCCCTCATCTTTCAGCCTTTGGAGTGCCTCTATTTCCGTATTAATTCGAATGCCATCTCTGGCTGCTAATCTTTTAATAACAATCCGAGATGTAAAGGCCCTACGCACTTCATATTCGGGAAAATTAGCTTTAATTTTATTTTCTACGCTTTCAATGTTCAGTCGTAATCCATCCTGATAGGTTGTTCCAAAACTAACAACTAAAATAGCCTTTTTTATAATAAGCAGCTCCTCTATAATATCTTCCACGACTCAGACAAAAATGATAAGAAAAACACTTTGCGTTCTATGTCATTGCGAACAGCAGTGAAGCAATCTCTTGACAAGGAGGGGATTGCTTCACTACCGTTCGCAATGACATAGAGGCATTTCTTCATCCCCATAACTTATATATTTTTATATTATAAACATAGGTTAAATGACAATAATGGAGCGTTAATAAGGTGGCCCGGTGGCGGACTATTTAAAACAAATCTTTTTACTTTTTATCATAATAAAAAATCTCCCAGCCATAAGCGGGAGATTTGAATTAATCATTAAGCGATATAATTACCCATATAAATTCTAGCTGAATACACCAGAAAAATTACAGGATACATCTGCACTTGAATCCCCTCCCCATCTCTCGCAGGTCTATCGGTGATTGCTATATAGGCAGTTCTCCTGGCTCTGAATCATTGCATCCCCAAACCTTCCCAAGACCTAGCGCCTCAGTGGCAAACATGGAGCGACTCCTCATTACAGTGGCGGGACCGCGCCGGTATTCAACCGGACTTCCCTATTAAGCCCCAAAGGGCACCTATACCATCCGTATGTAATTTTTATTATTCTGTATAATATCCTATAGTAAATATCTGGCTTTGTCAACGTATGGAATTCAGAGAAAATGCTTTCTTTAGCTATCAACCAAGCATAGGGCATATTGTATAGGCTTAGGGTTAAAATGACAATGGCTTATAATACATGATTTTGTACAGACTACCTAGCAAATTTAGCTTACTAGCACAGTAAAGATAGTGAGGCATGGCTAATTACCCTACTATCTTGGCAAGAGTAATTATAAATTGTAAGCTAATACTGCACTCTTGGAATACTTATATAACATCAGGATAAAACAGCCATATCCCAAAACCACTGTTCCTTAGTAATATCCGTCGATGGCTTAACCTCTTTTGTTTTTTCTTGTTGCCTTTCCTGTTTTATTGCAAAACCCTGTTTATATTGTCGTTGTATCACTATATTTTCACTTGTCAACCTATATAACCTCCATAATATTTATTAATATGAATTAGTATCACATAAGAAATTAATAGCATTCTTAAACCATTTCTGTCTCACTCGTTCTACCAATATGATCCCTTTTATATCCGAGCATATAACTTCTTTAAATGTATTTTCTACTAGTTTTAGTATGATCTCTTTAGCACCATTACACGAAACACAATCACCAGTCATTTTGATTTTTAAAAATCCGTCAGCTGTTACATCCACTAATTTCACATCAGTACGATAAGCCTTTAAAACTGGACGAATCTTTTCTTCAAATGTAATTTTACCAACTTGCTTTTCTTCCATTTCAAATACCCCTACTAATCATTTTTCTTATTTGCCAGCTATTCCAGGTCATCACAAGTACAATTCCCGCCCATGAAAATTATTTATTAAAAAATGGATTTCTCTTATAATCACCTTTGACGTAAAGAGATGATTATAAGAGAAATCCATTATACCTAGCCACTTCAGCAGGAAAACAATCTGAACTAGCCTATAATATAGACGACTCTCATAATCCCCTCCCCATCTCTCGCAGGTCAAACGGTGATTGTCAAATAGGCAGTTCTCCTGGCTCTGGCTCATTGCTTCCCCAAACCTTCCCAGGATTCTCATCCCAGTGGCATATCTTGAGGTTGCTCACCAATACAGTGGCGGGACCGCGCCGGCTTTTTTTACCGGACTTCCCTATTAAGCCCTTGCGGGCACCTATCTCTATTCTATTATCCAGTAAGAATAATTACGTAAAATTTAAATTGACTCTAAATACAACAAAGTTCATCTTACACCACCCTATAAAAATGGTAACTTCCATATTACCGCTTTAAGGAAATAAAAAATGGATTTCTCAAATAGTCACCCCAGCTTCTGATAGGAAGAATTGACTATTTGAGAAATCCATTTTTATCTTAGTTCCAGTAAAGAGCAATCTGAAACTAGCCTATAAAATAGACAGCTCGCATAATCCCCTCCCCATCTCTCGCAGGTCAAACGGTGATTGTCAAATAGGCAGTTCTCCTGGCTCTGGATCATCGCTTCCCCAAACCTTCCCAGGACTCTCATCCCAGTGGCATATCTTGAGGTTGCTCACCAATACAGTGGCGGGACCGCGCCGGCTTTTTTTACCGGACTTCCCTATTAAGCCCTTACAGGCACCTATTTCTATTCTATTAGATTGTACATTTTATAACTTACTTATTTAAAGTACCACATTTTATTTTTGCTGTCAAATAGTTTTTGCTTGGTATCTTGTATTTTTCTAGCGGCTTCGATCGTTTAACTTAACAGCTCCTCATCATATTCTACCGATAATCACATATATTTATCATATCTCTAGGCAGAAAGCTGATGTAAACTATAGAGTCTTCTATCAAGGAGGAGAATCGTGCAACAAGGAAAATTATGTCTCCATACCACTCCCTGGCAATTAATTACTTCCTATTGGTTTTCAAGAAAAGCGCCGCTAGCCTGGGGATTACTCCTCATAACCATTATACTCAATGCAGGCATTGTTTTTATTAATCTATATTTAAATCACTGGCAAGGGGATTTTTATCATCAACTGCAGTATTATAATTACGCCGGCTTTATGCGCGCTTTGCTTGATTTTAGTACGATAGGCGGGATATATATTATCATCTCCGGCTGTCAGATCTTTTTTCAGATGATGCTCCAGATACGCTGGCGCCAGTGGCTGACTCATCACTATTTACAGAATTGGCTCCATAATAAAACCTATTATTACATGAATCATTTACTCCCCAGTACTGATAATCCCGATCAGCGCATTAGTGAAGACATACAGTTACTTGCGTCGAATACACTCAGTCTCTTCCTGGGATTATTAAAGCAGCTTGCTACTCTCATTACCTTTATTATGGTCTTGTGGCAGCTATCGGGGAACTTTAACATGACAGTCAGCCACACTTCTATAACCATATATGGCTATTTGGTTTGGGCCGCCTTAGGCTATTCCATAATAGGCACCTGCCTCATCACTCGGATAGGGCGGCCCTTAGTGAAACTAAATGTTTTACAACAGGGTTATGAGGCAGATTTTCGTTATGCCCTTGTCCGTTTTCGGGAAAACGATGAGAGTATCGCTCTTTATAACGGCGAGGCTGCAGAAAAGAATAATTTTATGAGCATTTTTCATCATATTTACACTAACTATGGAAAAATAATGCTCACCAGTAAGAACATAACTTGGCTGACTGTCAGTTATTCTCAAGTATCTATCGTATTTGCCTTCCTTATGGCCTCACCCCGCTATTTCAATAATGAAATACAATTAGGCCAACTCTTTGAAATATCAGGAGCTTATTGGTATGTTCACGCCTCGCTCTCTTATATTATTGACAGTTTTAGCAAAATTGCAGAATGGCAGTCTACTCTCATCCGCCTCAAACAATTTACGCAAAATATGAAAAAAGCCCAATTATTGCTCAAAACAACACAGGCCCTTACCATACATCACTCTGCAGGCAGCTCTTTTATGGCGAAAGATCTTTCTATACAATGTCCACACCGGGAACCTTTATTAAAAAACTTTTCCCTACATGTAACTCCCAAAGATAATATACTCATCACTGGCCCAGCCGGCTGCGGCAAAAGTACACTGCTCAAGACCCTGACAGGGCTTTGGCCTTTCTCCCAAGGGACAATTGCTCATCCTTCTGACGAAAAGGTTATCCTGATACCGCAAAAACCATATATTCCTATCCGTACACTATACCATGTACTCCTTTATCCCAGCCATCCTGCTCCCATTACCAGGCAAACGATGCAGCAAACCTTGAAGCTGTGTCAATTATCATTCCTTATTGAAAAATTGGATCAAGAAGAAAACTGGGGGAAAATCTTATCCTTAGGCGAACAACAAAAGCTGGTCATTGCCAGAGCCATACTACATAAACCAGACTGGCTGCTGCTTGACGAGGCAACTTCTTCTCTCGACAAAGAAACCGAACTCTATATGTATGACCTCTTGCAAAAAGTCTTACCAAAAACTGTGTTAATTAGTGTGGGACATCAAGATGACTTGCAGAAATTTCATACTTTAAAATTGAAGCTAGACGGATTAGGAAGCTGGGAATTATCAAAACTGCCCGCAATGTGAAATGGCATTACCAAAAGAAAGCTGCCTATCGATGATAAACAGTAATTATTTTATTAAAAAATCTATATACTTATTTACCCCACAAGAGATAGAAGCTATGAGGCATTCGTTGTGGCTGGCTTGCCAATATCATCCCAGTTTGACCATTTATAATATTGGTCAATCCAGTCACTTAATTTCTTTAACCTGGTTTCTCTGATTTCATCTTGTTTCACCCAAAGTTCCTGAAACCTGGATACAAAGGAAAAAATATCGGTAATGACAGTAGAAAAATCAAGTGAAGTTATGGCTTGCTCGCTGACAGTATTAGGAGCAGAAAATATAATTCTTTGGGAAACCGCGCTAAAATCATCAAAAGCCCTCAAGGCCTCCATTACCATTGACTGATACCTGGAGTCATTCACATTGGGAACACGACTTCCCCCAATTGTCTCTAATTCAATGGTGGAACGTACACCTGAAAATTTTGCTGCCGCAATTTGATATTTCAGCTGTGCTTCAAAATAGGTCTGGTCTTTTGCTTGATCAGCATATTTTTCTTTAATAAACAGCACATAACTTTCCGCAATTTGTTTGGCCGATGCACAATAAAAGGATGCAGGAAGTGCAGCCTCTTTCGGCGTGCTATCCGCTGCGCAAGCGAAAGGTGGAAAAGTAAACAAAAAGGCCAGTGGCAAGAGTGATAATGTTTTCTTCATGATGAACCACATCCTTTCTCTCCTATCAAACATGGCTCTCCACCTTTACTTGCTGAACATCAGGTTCCGTCGACATAGGGTGTAAGACAATCTGATAACCGACGGTCAAATCCAGAAAGCCGTTGCCTTCTTTTATTTTTTTATAACCTAAGGCGCTTGTCCGCTTGCAAAGCTGAGCATAAATCTCTGCTTCCGTCAAAGTACGCTCAAAATCCTTTTCGCACTGATTAATAATGAGAGCCGCGGCCCCGGCAATATGCGGGGTGGCCATGGAGGTGCCGGAAAGAGAGGCATAGCGGTTATCCGGATAGGTGGAAACGATGTTAACGCCGGGAGCCACCACATCGATCTCCTTATTCATCGTACTGAAGGTTGCCAGTTTTTTGTCCAAATCCACAGCCCCCACACCGACGACTTCGTTATAACCGCCGGGAAACTGCCTTTCCACCTGTCCCGTATTACCGGCGGCGCAGACTACCAATACACCAGCTCCGGTTGCCTGAACAATGACGGTGTGTAAGGCCGGGTCATCCTTTTCCCCGCCTAAGGACATGGACAGAATACGCACCTTTTGTCCTTCAGGCCCCTGCCACTCCAGGGCATAATGAATAGCATCAATCAGATTTTGGTAACCACCGCCGCCGCTGCTGTCCAATACCTTGAGAATGAGCAAACTGACCTGGGGGGCCATACCTACCACCCCCTGCCCATCTTCAATAGCAGCAATCGTTCCTGCCACATGAGTGCCATGTCCGTTATTGTCGTTAAACTGATCCGGATCACTATTATTATCCGTTGTAAAATTACGTCCGCCAATGATTCGATCTTTTAAATCGGGATGGTCCAATTGGCAGCCTGTATCCAGAATGGCAACGACTACGCCCTGGCCCCGCTTGCTTTCTTCCCATACCTGAGGAGCTTTCATCAGTTGAATACCCTCGGGTATTTTTTCTGTATTCTCCAGGATTTCTTCAACCGTAAAGGGCATAAGCTTCATTTCATGCATTTTTATAATCCTTCCTTTCGTTTCGCTCAAGACCAAACACGAATGAAAAGGTTGCCTTTGCGTTTTGTTTAATGCTATTTCGAAAAAATAAGGCAACTACAAATTATGGAGTGAACGTGCTCTGCTACGCAATTGGTTACAAAAGAAATAAAAAAGCGGTTCTACCGCACAACTTCACTGCCGGTTTGGCTGGAATAAAGCTGCGGGAAAACCGTTTTTTCTGGGCTATAACAGTCAATCAGAGAACATATCGCTCAAAGCCGAACAGCCTCAATAGGGAATCAGCGATTAGGCAACTTGAAGAGATTGTCCTAGTTCTGCTGCTAAAGCAGACAAGACTGCTCTGTTATTTCTTTGCTTCCAGCTCCAACGCGGCCTTCCTGGCATCGGCAGCCAGTTTGGCATGGGCTGCAAAAGAACGGGGAGCACCTTGACGAGCGAGAGGAGATGATGGTTCCCAAAATGGGGTAACCCAGTTAATACTAACATTGTAGGGAGAGTTGCCCAAGTCGGCCGGGGTCTTAGTTGCAAAAGGCGTAGCCAGACTGGTGGTGGGTACAGGCTGGTAAATCTGGATAGGATTGCCTTTAGCAAACCAGAAATAGTCGGTGCTGCCGCCGCTGACATCCTCATACAGCGTCGCCCAGAAATAACCTGCTGTCGTGAAGGTATCCATCGCTGTACCAATGCTGGGAGTGCCGGCATTAATATTCGCTGCCGTGGTTTTGTACAGCTTGCCAATCAAATTGGCATAACTGGAATCATAATAACCCGTCAAAATATAGGCATCGCCGCTGTTGCTGAAGACAATATCCCGAAAGTCGCCGGGAATGGTCGCACTGGCGGTGAAAGGTGTAGTAACTCCCATGGTGCTGATAGTCACTACATTCAATTGCGACGCAGCGTTATAGCTGCCGGCCTGCTGCATGCCGCCGATGCAAGCCACATAGAACTTACCGTCATAATACTCCAGGGTAAAGGCATTTTTACCGACAGACGCCTGGCTCACATAGGTAGGATTGGTGCCGCTGACATCCAGCTTGACTACCGTACTGTTCTGGTAGTTGGCAGCTGATGAATCCGACGTAATAAAGAGGGCATAGACATAGTCTCCTACTGCTGCAATGGCCACACCATGGTCTTCATAGCCCGATATGCCGGAAGCGAAGTGATAGGTGCCAGCCACCGTATAAGGGGTGCTGCCTGTCAGGCTGATTTTGACAACATTAGCGCCGTCATAGTCAATGGCATAGAGATAGCTGCCCAATTTTACCACGCCGTACAGGTTAACAATGCCACTCCAGTTCCGAGGAGTAGTCACGGCAGTCCAAGTGCTTGTGGAAGGATCGTAAATCCGTAAACCGGGACTTGATAATGTACTATAATCATATTGGTCAACAACTACCCGAAGATTGCTGGAGGTATCAAAGAAGGAATGGACCTTAGAATCACCGTTCGTATTCAAATTCCAGGCTGGTGATGTTGTCGCTGCAACTTGCGCTTTGTTCACGGTGACGGTAGTACTGACAACGTCGATATCGCCTGCATCGCTGCCGCTATAGTTTGTCACGATATAACCTAATTTCTTTGCCATAATAATCATCCTTTCCCTTTTTATTATATCCTTGATTTTTTCTTGGCTATAAGCTTTCCGGGACTGCTTTCACCTCCTCTCGCTAATTTTTCTTTGCTCCCCTTGAACTTCTAGACACTTGTCAATCCCAAGGACCTTGCCTGGCAGAATATTATCTTTACCTCTACTTACCTTCTCAATCATTGTATTTCCAAATGGAGTCATTCCCCTTCTTTCTACAACGATCCTAAGGAAGCTTGTACCTCAACAGTGCCACAAATTCCAAAATAAAAGAAGCCTCCTCTGATGACATCATCGAAAGGGGGCTTCTTGACTCATATCGTCTGCACTTTGCCGACACAAACCATACATTTAGTCAGCTAAACTGCCGGCATACAAATGCATTCCAATCCCCTCCCCATCGCTCGCGGGTAAAACGGTGATCGTTATACAGGCAGTTCTCCTGACTTTGGGATCATGACGCCTCCAAACCTTCCCAGAACGAATTGTTCCAGTGGTATTTCTTGGATTTGCTCCCCCTTACAGTGGCGGGACCGCGCCGGTATTACACCGGACTTCTCTATTAAGCCCTTACGGGCACCTGTACCAATATTCCATTTTTTTCTATTTAAGTATATAATAACATGGACATTGTGGCTTGTCAAAGGGATGATCGTCCTGTATGATCGTCCTGTATACAAAATTCCTTGCTAAAAGCCTCCCTTGTTACAACCATCAGTCTCCTCCAAGTATTAACAAGGCTTTCTTAACCGGATTGTCTGATGATAGCCATGAGGCGAACCATTTCTTTACTGTGAATAAAAAACAAGAAGCAAGATAATGAATCTCCTATGTTACTCTAAACATCAGACTGGAAAAGTCCTAAAAGTCCCACTGCATCGTTGCGTAATATGTCCGACCTGCTAGGGGATACTGGAGGTTTTCGTAAGCGTAGTAGGAATCAGCTCCTGTAGGCTGGTTCAGCGACTTCCAGTATGAAGCCTTGTTAAACATATTGTTGACGCCCACAGTGAGCCTAGTGTTCTTGGTAAACTGGTGCTTGGCCCCCAGACCAACGGTGGTATAGGCGGTAGTCCAGTTCACATCATCATCCACATTCGTTTCGCCTACATAGCGGACTTCACTGAAAATAGAAGTTCGTTCGCCAGGGAAACGGTAAGTCAGCCGGAGCATCCCTTCCCATTTAGGGGCAAAGTTCTCCAGAGACTTGCCATAGTTGCCGTTGGTGTAGAGGTAGTACATCTTTTTATATTGCTGCAAGTCCTTGGACTGCATATAAGTGGCGGACAGGTCCAGATCCCAGCGATCCCAGTTTAGTTTGCCTTCCAGCTCCACACCGTTGACCCGGCCTTCGCCGCCATTCACGTAGGACATATAGGTCAGACCCATCCGATACAGTTCCAGCATGTTGTCCGAATGACGGCCGAAGTAGGTAAGGGACCAGTCAGATTTAGCCTTGAACATTTCGCCTTGCCATTGGACGCCTACATCCCACTGAGTGCCATTCTCCGGTCCTGCCGGAGCAGCCTGGACTGTGCTAGTAGGAGCAACAGGCAGAATAAAGGCACCGTCGCCAATGAGTTCATAGAGATTGGGGAAACGGTAATAGGTACCGTAGGTCGCCCGCACAGTATAATGATCGTCCATTTTCTTTTTCAAAGCAGTTTGCCAAGTGAATTTACTGTCTGCGTCCTCCTGAATGGCCTTTATCCAATAGAGACCGCCCGTATTGGCCTGTCCCAGTCCACCAGAATAATTCCAGCGAACGCTGGGGGTAAACCAAAAATCTTTCGCCTTATTCAGAGTAATAGTATCCTGAAGCTGAGCATCCGCTAATGTCTGAGTATAGTGATGTTTTACCCAGGCATAGGAGGGCGAGGTCATACCAGTGCCGTCCACATCAAGGTCCTCATGGGAGTAATTGGCAGCAAACTCCAATAGGTGGTTGTCACCTGCCTTGAAGGACCCGTCCAGGGCGCCCCCGAAACGCTGCGACTGATAACGGCTCCATTTGCCAAACAAGGCATTGTTTCCATTGGGATTCTTGTAGTTTTTATCCTGATCCATGTAGGTCATCCGCCAGCCCCATTCCAGGTTGCCCACCGTCTGACGCCGACCAATCAGCAGGTCCGACTGATCGGTCTGCAGCTTTTTAGACGGCTGCTTGCTGCCCCAATGGGCAGGGTCATCCGTATTCGAAAGAGCGCTAAAATAGGAATAAGGCAGTTCACGGTAATTGCGTTTCCAGGCGTACTTGACCTGCCAGTTCTCATCCTGCCACTTGACCAGCACATCGGTATTCTGGTAGCCATTATTCAGCCTGTTACGATACAATTCGTTCCCCCAGATTTTATACTTAAAGTCCCCCTGGCTCTGATCCCGGTTGACCCCCACAAAGAGGCTGCCATCGCCCAGCGGAGTGTTAACGCCCAGGCTGCCCGTATAGCCACCGTAGGAACTCATGCCCTGTGTCAGGGAGATACCGGTTTTTTGCGGCTTTTTAGTAACAATGTTGATAACCCCGCCCATCCAGGTGCCGGGGAAGCGAGCTGGGATGTAGCCCCGGTAAATTTCGATTCGTTCCACGTTTTCCACCGGAATCATGGACAAATCGCTAGCCGCATCTCCGCCCAGCTTGGTCAGCACGCCATCCACGAAAACCCCTACCTGGGCAGCCGTGCTGCCTCGTACGCTGGCTACCGTATACTGCCCGGTACCAGTAACTTCATTGATGTGAACTCCTGGCACCCGTTTAAGCAGTTCTGGCAGAGTTTTTTGCTCACCCTTGAAATCCTCAGGGCGGACAATGGAGACTGTGCCCGGTGAGAGCTTGGACTCCCAATCCGGCCGCGGCGCTTCCACGGTCATTGGAGGAAATTGATAATTTTCATCACGCTGCTGTTCGCTGTCAGCTTCCGCTCCATAAGCGGCACCATAGAAGGTTGACGTTACGGTCAATGCCAGCGCACAGGCAATACTCATCGTCAATGAGCTTATCTTTAGTTTATGTACCACAACAAAATCTCTCCTCTTCCAATCCAAAGAATTTTTCCAAATTTCACAAAAAAATAATAGCTGAATCCTTTTTGCCAGCACACGTATTGAATTACCTTGCCGTATTTAACACAGCAAAATAAAACTATGCTGAAAACCATGTATCAATTTAAAATTTCTACTGCTTCCTCACAATAAAATAAGCCTCCTATGATGGCAACATCAAAAGAGGCTTATTGTTTCATCCTGGCTAAATGACCAGTACAAATTATAGTCCAATTCTCCTCCCTGTCGCTCGCAGGTAAAACGGTGATTGTTGTACAGGCAGTTCTCCTGGCTCTGGATCACAGCGCCTCCAAACCTTCCCAGAACCTATGGTTCCAGTGGTATATCTTGGATTTGCTCCCCATTACAGTGGCGGGACCGCACCGGCATTACACCGGACTTCTCTATTAAGCCCTTATACGGGCACCTGTATCATTATGCAGTTTCTATTAAAAATCTGTATTTATACAGACTTATTTTTATTCTGGATATGGTTATAACGAAACATTTATATCAATAGTATAAAAAAACATCTACAAAGCTGAACCCAGAGTCACCTGTTTCTTGCCATTAGAAATCAAAATAAGCCTCTTCTGATGGCAACATCAAAAGAGGCTATTATTTCATTCCAGCAAAACTGCCAGTACAAACTATAGTCCAATTCTCCTCCCTGTCGCTCGCAGGTAAAACGGTGACCGTTGTACAGGCAGTTCTCCTGGCTCTGGATCACAGCGCCTCCAAACCTTCCCAGAACCTATGGTTCCAGTGGTATATCTTGGATTTGCTCCCCATTACAGTGGCGGGACCGCGCCGGCTTTACACCGGACTTCTCTATTAGGCCCTTACTGGGCACCTGTACCAATATTTGTTTTTTCTTTGATTTAAATTTATCACAGACATTTTACCTTGTCAATGTATATTACCAAACGATGCTGAATGTGGATAAGATAACCAGGTCGTCCAACAGAATGTTGATCGCATACTATTTTCTACACATTAGACCTGCTTCAGTGTTACTACTATATTAGTAATAGCACATTTTTTATAGAAATTAAAATACAAAATAAAAAGAAATAATTCTTTGCCTAAAAATTCAATTTGCTTTACTAATAGTAGGGCTCTGCAATCAGCTTGAAATTAAATTGCCCTAATGTATTCAATATATACCTTGCTATTATTTTTCGGATGAATAATAGCGTCTATACCAAATACGTCTCGTAGTAATTCAGTCGTCAATACATCGTTTACTTTACCATCAGCAACGATGCTGCCATGATTCAGCACATAGATGCGATCACAGTAAATAGCGGCAATATTTAAATCATGCAACGCGGAAAAAATAGTAAGTTTTAAGCTGCGAATGATGTCCACTAACTGCAGTTGATGCCTGACATCTAAATGATTGGTCGGTTCATCCAAAATCATAATTTCTGCTTGCTGTGCTAATGCACGGGCAATTAATACGCGTTGTTTCTCTCCTCCAGACAATTTTATAAAACTTCGCTTAGCAAAACTCAGCATATTGACTTTTTCTAAAGCTGCTTTCACTATATCCTTGTCGGCATTGTTGTCTGACTCAAATAATTCTTTATAGGGAGTGCGCCCCATTAGCACTACTTCTTCTACTTTAAAATCAAATTCTGCAGAGTTTTCTTGAATCAGCACCGCCACCTCTTTAGCAAGCTCTTTAAGAGAAACGGCCTTGCTGGAACGTCCATTGATAAAAATATCACCTTCTGACTTTAGTACATTATAAAGTGCTTTTAAAAAGGTAGATTTGCCACTGCCATTGGGACCTATCAAGCCGACAAATTCGCCTTTATTTATCTGTATACTAACTTGACTCACTATTTTACTATTCCCTAGCGTAACTGAAACTTGCTCGGTACGAATCGCCATGCTATTGACCCCCAAAGGAATAATCACTTTTATATAAAATACAAATAAAAAATGGTGCCCCGCAAAGAGCAGTAATAATACCAATCGGCAGTTCCTCCGGCTGTATGATGCTCCTTGCTAGGATATCACACTCAATTAGAAAAATCGCACCAACTAGACAGCTAATGGGAATGACTTTTCTATGATCTGAACCTACTAGCAGGCGTACCATATGAGGAATCACAAAACCGACAAATCCAATCATACCACAAACGCTGACAATGGTTCCGGCAATAGCGGCAACTAAGAGAACGATATGTTTGCGTAAGGTATTACTATCCACACCAAGTATCATGGCAGTTTCTTCACCAAACACCATAGCATTCAGTTCTCGGGCATTTGCTAATAAAAATAAGACTGCAACGAGTACGACAATAAACGCAATGGGTAAAACTTCCCATTGCGCGCCGCCGAGGCTTCCCATCAGCCAAAATACTACACGTTGCATTTGCTCTTTACTTTTTGCCATATATAAAAGTAAGCTGGTTGTTGAGGAAAACAAGATAGAAATAGCTGTACCAGATAAAATCAAGCGTACCCTGTCCATACGTCCGCTACGCTGGCTCAGTAAAAAAACCAAGGCTGTTGCAAAAAGTGCACCACAAAAGGCACTGATCGAAGTACCATAGTAACTCCATCTTTCAAACAAACCACCAACCATGACAAGTGCAGCACCAGTGGAAGCGCCGGAGGAAATGCCTAATATATAGGGATCTGCCAGGGAATTCTTCGCAACGGCCTGCATTGCGACTCCAGCTATTGCCAACCCTGCCCCTGCTAAACCGCCTAATAGAACCCGCGGCAGACGAATATCCCAAATAATATGCTCATATGCTTTATTTAAAATTGCTGTTTCAGTTATATTTTGCCCAAGCAACAGTCTAATTTTACGAATAATAACAGTTTGGATTTCTTGTCCGGTAATCGTAACCGCGCCAGTACTAACTGCAAGCACTGCCATAAAAAACAGAACAGTAGCTAATCCAATTATCATCAAGAAAAAATAACAATTACTCTTTTGCAAATAATTCTGGATAAAAACCTCTGGCCAATTTTTCCACAGTTTGTGCATTTCTAACTCCTTCATATACTTCATTTAGTGTCACAATAACAAAATGGTGTTTCTTTATGGCTGTAACATCCGCGAGAGCTGGATTTGCTAATAACTGATCAATTTTACTTTGCCCAGTAATATTATTATATTCGTTAATGACAATAACATCTGGATTCCGATTGATAATTTCTTCATAACCAACCATAGCCCACTGTCTGTCCAGATCCTGAAAGACATTATCCCCTCCAGCCAATTTAATCAATTCGCTTTCCAAGGATTGACCAGCCACATACACCTGATTTTTCTGTGAAGAATCAAATACCGCTACTGTAAGTCGCCGGTCTATCTGAGAAACTTTTCTTCGAACACCATCAATCTGCGCCTGCATTTGCTTAATCAATGTACCTGACCGGCCTTCTACCTGAAAGATTTTACCAATATTGTTTATATCGTCATAAACATCTTTCATCGTCGGATGCGTGACCACCGTAGCCTGTACCACATATACCTTGATACCATATTGGAAAATATCTTCCGGTCTGCCAGCCCTGGTAACGGTGAACGCCTCTTTTCGTCCATAAACAAAATCCGGTTCTACACCAAGCAAAGCTTCCCGAGACGGATAATGTTCTGCAATAACTGGAATAGTCTCATAAGCCTGTCGAAACTCCGGCAATACAGTTGGTTCCATAAGAGCAGCCGTACCCACCATGTATTTTTCCAGTCCTAAGGCCAGCATGATTTCAGTCGTACTCTGACTAAGACTCACTGCCCGCTCTGGGATTTTGTCAAATACAAGTGTACGATCATCATTAACAATTGTAATGGCCTGTTTCGGTATACCTTGCTGCTTCGCAGAACTTTTATCACTAACACAACCAACACTCAAAAATAACGTTGATACAATGAGCAGGATAAGAGCAATTATCCTATACATAAAACATCTCCCCACTTAGTGATGAATGGACGGTCAATATCTGCCGCCCATTCTATCCTGCTAGAAGCTCTGTTCAATACCTATAACAATACTACGGCTGGGCATAGGGAAAGAGCCAACACTCCACAGGCCTGATGCTTTGCTTTCATACGCTTTATCGGTAAGATTCTCCACTTTTATATAATAGCGCCGATCTTTATTGACTGTATAATTGGTTGATAAATCCCAAATATAAAAATGGGAGGACGAAAAATATTGCGTATCGCAACCGGAATAGAAGCGACCACTAAGGTTAACATTCCAATTGCCTTGAGTATATACCGTATCTAATCGATAGAGATTAGCTGGATAGATTTTTCGGTATAAAACATCATCATATTGCTCACCGCCATAGCTTGAACCATCACGAGGATCCAACTGGTTGGTGCGGTCATAGGAATAAGCAGCGGTCACTTGCCACTTATCGCTGAATTTATGCCCTATGCTCAAATTATAGGCTTTTTTCGTCTGATCAACATTGTTTACATATGTTTTTTTAGTTCCGGTATCGTTACTATATAAGGTATAGCGAATAATAGCATTGCTGATATCACTGTAAGACATTCCAAGATTAAGCGTTGTTTTAGCATCAAATTTTTTATTTATGCCAATGGTATATAGGTCACCTGTTTCTGGCTGTACATTAATATTAGAAATGTAGTCTTTGCTGTAAGGAGCATTAAAGAGCTGACTATAAGAAGCATAAATATCGGTAGTTTTATCAGCAGCATAATTGCTGAATACAGCCGAAGTCAATCGATTCTCATTCTGTCCTTTATTTACGCCGCTGATTGTAACATCACCATAATGAGAAAAACGCAGTCCCGGCGTTAGGGTCCATTTAGTATCCAGCCACAGCCGATCCTGTACATAACCGCTGATATAAGGACGCTCAACTGTCGTATAACTAGTGGTGTTACTATCACTGTAGTTACTGCTCTGCCATTCAAGGCCACTCAACACAATATCGTTTTTTCGCTGCTTACTGCCAAACTGAACTTCGGCCCCTGTTGTTGCTTCTACATCATGGGGACGCCAGGAAGTACTTATTTTATGGACGGCATCAGTAGAACCGCTTGCTACAGCTGTATAATTCTCGAAATAAGTGCTGTAATTTTTATAAGCCCTGATAAAGCTGGGAATATTGTCTTTTCGAGAAAAGGTATAAGTCACGTCCACATCATTGGCAACTGACGAAACATAAGAATCAAAAGTATACTGGGGCTGACGGACATCACCAGGCTGAGCCGTTTTATAATTCCAGCTCGTATAATTCCATATGGAAGGAA
>Ga0316613_10001029_pt1 | contig 19762 bp, 23 predicted proteins | sample OWC_soil_day10_C_2_FD_207647 | JGI IMG/M metagenome (GOLD analysis project Ga0316613, IMG submission 207647) | Wetland soil microbial communities from Old Woman Creek delta, Ohio, United States - OWC_soil_day10_CT_b | ecosystem: Environmental > Terrestrial > Soil > Wetlands | place: USA: Ohio...
TGGCCGAACGTACGGCCAATTCGACCCACGAAATCACCGCGCTGATCAAGAAAATGCAAACTGGGGCCCAGCAGGCCGTGGAAGGCATGGGGGATGCCGTGCTGGAAGTGGAACACGGCGTGGAAAAGGCCCGCACCGCCGGCGAAGCCATCCAGGAGATCCAGTCCAGCACCCGCAAGGTGGCCGAAGTGGTGGCAGAGATATCCGAATCCATCCGCGAACAATCCCAGGCCAGCGAAACACTGGCCACCCAGATTGAAAAAATTGCACAAATGGCTGAAGAAAATTCTGCTTCGGCAGAAAATTCCGCGGAGTCGATCGGTCACATGGCCGACAAGAGCCACCAGATCAGCGATGCCGTCGCCCAATACAAAGTCTGACCCGGATTTTCCGCACTCCGAACCGGCGCCCATTCGGCGCCGGTTTGTCGTTTAAAGCCGATAAAATACCTTCACCCTGAATTTACGGAGCTTTGCATGCCTTCGCGCCTGGCCGATGTTCGCGCCACCCTCACCCTTGCCTGGCCGATCATGGTGACTCAGCTCGCGCAGATCGGCACCAGCTTTGTCGATGCCACCATGGCCGGGCACTATTCCCCGATTGATCTCGCCGCCATTTCCATCGGCGGCTCGATCTGGGTCGCCCTGATGGTGACGCTGATCGGCCTGACACTGGCCGTTAACCCGCTAGTCGCCCATCGCCATGGCGCAGGCGATTTGCAAGCCATTCCCGGCGTGGTTCAGCAAGCCATCGGCCAGGGGTTGTTCTTTGCCCTGCTCGGCGTGCTGCTGGCCTGGCTGATTGCGCCATTTTTCCATCTTTCCGGCCTTGATCCGGAAAGTGCCGACAAGGCGACGCGCTTTCTGCGCGCGGTGGTCTGGGGCCTGCCCGCGCTGGCCATTCATCGCGTACTGGCAGGCTACAGCTCCAGCCTCAATCGCACCCAGCCGATGATGTTCATTGCCCTGTTCGGGCTGGCACTCAATGTCCCGGTCAACTGGGTGCTGATTTATGGCAAGTTCGGCTTCCCGGAACTGGGCGGGGTAGGTTGCGGCTATGCCACGGCGTTCTGCATGTGGGTCAGCACCCTGTTGCTGGCAGCCTGGATCCGGTGGGCGCCCGATTATCGAAGCACGCAGCCGCTGACAGGCTGGCGGGGAGTGGACTGGGCAACGCAGCGCCAGCTATTCCGGCTGGGGCTGCCCATTGGCGTGGTTTTCCTGGTCGAGATCAGCGCCTTCAGCCTGGTGGCGCTGCTGATAGCGCGGCTCGGCGCCACCCAGGTCGCGGCCCATCAGGTGGCACTCAACTTCACCGGCATCGTCTTCATGATTCCCTCCGCACTGGGGCATGCGCTCACGGTCCGTGTCGGGCAGGCACTGGGCGCCGGCAATCCGCAACAGGCGCGCCAGACCGGCCTGAACGGCATCCGCATGGGCCTGCTGTATGCGCTGTTTTCCGCGCTTCTGATCGGCGTCTTCAAACAGCCCATCACGGCGCTTTACACCACCGATGCCTCCGTGCGCACGCTGGCTGCGCAACTGCTGCTGTACGCGGCCATATTCCAGCTGGGCGATGCCAGCCAGGTCATCATTTCCGGGGTGTTGCGCGGTTACAAGATCACCCAGTGGCCGATGATCATTTACATCTGTGCCTTTTGGCTATTTGGGCTGCCCCTGGGTTACATACTGGCCTTTGGCTACCAGCACGGCGCCGCCGGCTTCTGGCAATCCCTGCTATTGACGCTGGCCATTGCCGCAGGCCTGCTTTACTGGCTATTCAGAAAGGAAAGTCGGCGCTTGCTGCCAAACTGATCAGCCAGGATCACCCCAGCGCACCATCAGTTGATGCGGCACAGCCAGCTGGTCCAGAATGCGCGCCACGACAAAATCGACCAGATCGGCCAGCGTTTGCGGGTGATGATAAAAGCCGGGATTGGGCGGCAGAATCACCACGCCCAGACGTGCCAGCTTCAGCATGTTCTCCAGATGGATCGCGGAAAATGGCGCTTCGCGCGGCACCAGCACCAGCTTCTTGCCCTCCTTGATCATCACATCGGCCGCTCGCTCCAGCAGGTTGTCCGACATCCCGCCGGCTATGGCCGCCAACGCGCCCATCGTGCACGGGCACACCACCATGCCGTCGCCCGGATTGGAGCCGGAAGCCATCGGCGCAAACCATTCCTGCTGGCCCCACACTTGCAACTGCATTTCATCCTGCAGCTTGAAACGTTCGCGGAACTGCAGCGCCAGTTCCGCCGGACGCGACGGCCAGGTTTCGTTCAATTCCTGCCGCGCCACGATCTGCGCGGCCTGCGTATAAAGCAGATGCACCCGGCACCCGGCAGCCAGCAAGCATTCCAGCAGACGCATGCCGTAGGGCAAACCGGAGGCGCCGGTAAAGGCCAGTGTGATCGTTTTCATGATTTCTTGATTTCCTCTTTCAGCAGTCGGGCCGTGATCAAACCGTTGACCAGACCAAAAACCAATGCCGCCGAGGCAAACAGCGGCAACAGGTAAAGCAGGCCGTTATGGGGAATCAGCCACAACCGGGCCAGCAGCAGCTGCCCGCCGATATGCGCAAAGGCCGCCAGGATCGACAAGGTCACCGGCCCGAACCAGCGCCGCGGCAAGTGGCATCCCGCAGCCAGTACCAGCAAGCTCAGCAGCGAACCGGTCAGGCTCATGGCAAAACCCGGGCTGAACACGCCGCCCAAGGCCAGGCCGGCACCAAACACCCGCAACAGAGAAACCCAGACCGCAGCGCGCCAGCCCAAGCGCTCCAGCGCCAGCAAGGTGACTATATTGGCCAGTCCCGGCTTAATGCCCGGCACCGGTGAAGGAATGCCGGCTTCAGCCACGGCCAGCAAAATGGCCAGTGCCGCCAGCCGGGCAATGCGCAGGTCTTCGGCACCGGCGGTAATCTGGATGTGCTGACCTTGCGTCATGGCATTGCAACCGCCCGGGCAAGGCAAACACCGCATAGGGGACAAAACATGCCGTATTGTCTGTTTGTATTGTCTATTGTCATTCAACGGCTCGGAGGACTATCAGCAACTCATTGATAAATTTACACATTGTTCCGGCATAGATTCTGCTTTTCCTCTTACACCAACAAAGGAAAATGCCATGACAGAACACGATACCCCCAAAACTCTCGCCAGAAAGAAGCGCATCATTATGGAAGTTGCCGGCCAGATTCACGATATCGTAGAGGATAGCTTGTGGAACAACTATCACCAACTGCCCGCGCTCAGCGAGAAAATGCAGGATTTAATGGCGGATCTGGAGCAATTCAAACAGGAACACGGCCTTTAAGAGGCAGGCTTTAGTAGGAAAGGCTGTCAAAGGGCCGCGGCTGGGTGCCAACGAGCTCGATACTGGTCCGGTTGGGTAGGCAGATCGCCGTCTGTCCCGCTTCGCCCAGCCAGCCAGCCTTGACGCAATACTGGCGCGGACTGGGATCCTTGGCGATGCGGGCACGTCCGCCGGCGATCTCCACCACCGTCACCCCCAGCGGGCCGGACGTTTCTATCCGGCGCGCAGCAGCCAGATCATATTCACCAAACAATTTGCCATCCTGGTAGACGCGGATCCGCGCGGCGCGCTCCTGCTGCCAACTGAGCGGAACCAAAGCGCCTACCAGCAGCAAAGCCAACAAGAGTGTCAGCCAGTCTCCGGGGCGCATCAAAACCAGCCAGTCGCGCAGCGAAGCCGCATGCCACTCAGACGGAAGGTTTGCCACTCGCCGGTTCCGCATGATGATGCTCGGATAACTCCCGGTGCCGCACCAGTACCTGCCAGTTGCGGCTGAAATGCCGGCCCAGCTCTTCGGCCAGATACACCGAGCGATGCTGCCCGCCGGTACAACCGATGGCCACGGTGACATAGCTGCGCTGGTCACGCTCGAACTCCGGCAGCCAGTGCTCGAGAAAACCCAGGATGTGGGTCAGAAACTGTCCGACGGTGGGCTGGCGGATCAGGAAATCCTTGACGGGGCCGTCGCACCCCGTCAACGGACGCAGTGCATGATCATAGAAAGGATTGGGCAGGCAGCGCGCATCGAACACAAAATCGGCATCCAGCGCCAAGCCGTGCTTGAAACCGAAGGATTCGAAGATCAGTGTCAGGCTGGAGCCGTTCTGCGCGACAAAATCACGCACCCAGGCACGCAGCCGGTTGGCGGAGAGTCCGGTGGTATCGATCACCAGCCCCTGTTCGCGGATTTCGCCCAGCATCAAGCGCTCAAGCTGAACACACTCGCTCACCGTCAACTCGCCCCGGGAGAGCGGATGACTGCGCCGGGTCTCGGAATAACGCTTGATCAGCGTTTCATCCTGCGCGTCCAGAAACAGCAGGCGCACATCACGGCCGTGGCTGCGCAATTCATTGATATGCTCGGGAAGCGATGCCAGATTGTAGGCATTGCGGGCATCCACCCCGATCGCCAGTCGGGGGTAACCATCCCGCCCCAGCAGTGCGGCCGCCTGCGTCAGCAAGGGCGCGGGCAAATTGTCGAGGCAATAAAACCCCATGTCTTCCAGCGACTTGAGCGCCACGCTTTTCCCGGCCCCAGACAAGCCGGAAATCAGCACGACCTGCTGGCCGGAATTCATTCGCCCATTTCCATGAATTTCTGGTGGCGCTCGATGAATTCGCGCGTCGAATCAATCCCGCGCAACTGCAGGATGTAGTTACGTACCGCGGCTTCGACCAGCACCGCCAGATTGCGGCCCGCCGCAACCGGAATCACCAGCTTGCGCACCGGCACGCCCAGGATTTCCTGCGTGGCGGCCTGCATTTCCAGGCGGTCGATCGGAGCAAGTGCTTCGCCGCTAGGCTTGGCCAGGTGAATGATCAGTTTCAGGTTTTTCCGGGGCCGGACAGCCGTTTCGCCAAAAATCGAGCGGATATTCAGCACGCCGATCCCACGCACTTCCAGAAAATCGCGCAACATCGGCGGGCAGCGCCCTTCCAGGGTTTCCGGGTTGGTGCGGTAGACCTCGACCACGTCATCGGCCACCAAGCCGTGACCACGCGAAATCAATTCCAGCGCCAGCTCACTTTTACCCATGGCCGATTCGCCCGTCACCAACACGCCCATTTCCAGCACGTCCAGAAACACGCCGTGCAGGTGGGTGGAAACCGCCAGCGCCTTGGACAGATAGAAGCGCAGCACTTCCATCAGGTAGGGCGACAACTCCGGAGAAGTCAGCAGAGGAACGTGATGGCGCTCGGCGGCATCCTTCAGCACATCCGGCACCGGCTGGCCATTGGCGACGATCATGGCCGCCATATCGTTGGCGAACAGGCGCAGCAAGCCTTCCTGCTGCGATTCGCTGGAAAGCCCGGCCAGATAGGCAATTTCCGCCACACCCAGTACCTGAATACGGTTGGGGTGGACAAAGTTCAAGTGCCCGACCAGCGACAGCAGCGGCTTCTGCTCGGAGGCATCGTTGGACAACAGATTATTGGCGCCTGACTGCCCTGCAACCCAAGTCAGCCGCAACTTTTCGGCGTTATCGATAAAGAGCTGTCTAACGGTAATCTGGGGCATACGGTTCCCACGTGGAAATCAGCTTCCAGACCTCTGCAGCGTCGGCTGCGCTGAACAATTGGTCGCGAATCTGCTTGTCGGAAAAAAGCTGTGCCAGTTCGGAAAGAATCTGCAGGTGCAGATCCGTGGCATTGGCGGGTGCCAACATCACAAAAATCAGCGAGACCGGCTTGCCGTCAGGCGCATCGAACGGAATCGGCTCCTTGAGCCGGATAAAGGCACCGGCCGCTTCTTTCAGCCCTTTGATCCGGCCGTGCGGAATGGCCACGCCCTGCCCCAGCCCGGTTGAACCCAGTTTTTCCCGGGCAAACAAGCTATCGAATATCACGCTGCGAGCAATGCCGTGGCTGTTTTCGAACAGAATCCCGACATGCTCGAACACGCGCTTTTTGCTGCCGACATCCAGATCCAGAAACACGTTGCCGGGCGAAAGAATCTTGTTGATCAGGCTCATGGCTCGATTCAGTAAAATAAATGGTGGCTATTGTAGCGCAAACAAAAACGGGAACGACTCGCGGCGTTCCCGTTTGTTGCATCCAGCCGACTTACTCGGCAACTTCCTGATGCTTCATGCTCTCGTTGCGATGATCCTGCATCTTCTCCTTGTGCTTGAGAATCTGGCGGTCCAGCTTGTCGGCCAGAAGATCAATGGCCGCATACATGTCCGCATCGATCGACTCAACGTGGATATCCCGACCGCGCACATGCACGGTTGCCTCAACTTTTTGCTGCAGCTTATCCACCGACATGATCACGCCCACATCGATCACATTGTCAAAATGGCGCGTCACACGCTCCAGCTTGGCAATGACATAGTCGCGAATCGCCGGGGTTACTTCAACATGATGGCCGCTAATGTTGAGGTTCATGGTACGTCTCCTTATGTATGGCCCGTTCGGGCTCTGTACTCATAGACTTTTGCGCTGGTTGACAGGAGGAATCATCAACGCCTCCCTGTATTTAGCAACGGTTCGTCGCGCAATCACGATCCCTTGCCTAGCGAGTTCTTCACCGATGGCGCCATCCGAAAGTGGCTTGTTCTTGTTCTCATTCTGCACGAGTTTTCGGATCAGTGCTTTGATTGCTGTAGCGGAACACTCACCCCCCGCATCCGTGTCCACATGACTACCAAAAAAGTACTTGAATTCCAGCAAGCCGCGCGGCGACAGCATGAATTTCTGGGTGGTCACGCGCGACACAGTCGATTCGTGCAAACCCAACTGTTCGGCGATATCGCGCAACACCAGGGGGCGCATCGCTTCTTCGCCGTGCTCAAAAAACGCCCGTTGCCTCTCCACGATGGCTTGGCCCACCCGCAGGATGGTTTGGCCGCGCTGCTCGACGCTTTTCAGCAACCAGCGCGCTTCCTGCAATTGCGTCGCCAATCCCGCGCCGGTTTCCTGTTGGAGGATCCGGGCATACATTTCGTTCACTTTCAACTTCGGCATGGCCGCGTCGTTCAGGCGTACACGCCAGGCGCCACGGTAAAAATCAACGATGACATCCGGAACCACATAACGCGGGGAATCGGCCGACCAATCGGCGCCGGGACGGGGATTAAGCCCCGTGATCAATGCTTGCGCCTCCCTCAGGCATTCGTCGTCGCACTGCAGCTGCCTTTTGATTCTAGTGTAGTCACGCGTGGCCAATAAATCGAGATGGTCGCGCACGATATCCAGCGCCAGCCGCCGCGCCGCACTCTCCGGCTGCTGCAACAACTGCAATCTCAGGCTTTCCGAGAGATCCCGCGCACCGACACCCAGAGGCTCCAATTGCTGCAGGTAGGCCAAGGCAATGGTGAGGTCATCCTCATCGATTTCAAGCTGTTCGCGCAGGTCTTGCGGCAACTGGGCGAGGATTTCATCCAGCGATTGCGTCAACAGGCCATCGTCATCGAGGGCATCGATCAACAGTTCCAGCATGGCCCGTTCGCGTGGCGCCAGCGGCAACAGTCCTGCCTGGGAGATCAGGTATTCACGCAGGGTCAGGCTTTGCGCCACATTGAGCGCAGGATCGGATTCATCGTCGTCGCCGCGCCCGCTGCCGCCGCGTACTTCGTCCCAGCGCAATTCACCCGTTTCAGGTTCCGATTCGGAACTGGATTCGCGCTCGGTTTCGGCCGGCGCGGATTCTGCCGGACCGGATTCGCCATCGCCGCCCTCCTCGCGCTCGAGCAAAGGGTTTTCCAGCAGGAAACGCTCGATCTCCTGCTGAAAATCCAGCGTGGAAAGCTGCAGCAGCTTGATTGACTGGGCAAGCTGCGGGGTCAGGTTGAGCTGTTGCGCTATTCGCAGTTGCAGAGACTGTTTCATTTACCGCTTACATTTTGAAGTGTTCGCCAAGGTAAACCTTGCGCACACATTCGTTGTTGATAATTTCATCGGGGCGGCCGGCTGCGATCACTTCGCCACCGGAAATAATGTAGGCCCTGTCGCAGATACCCAGGGTTTCCCGCACATTGTGGTCGGTAATCAGCACACCAATGCCCCGTTCCTTGAGAAAGCGGACGATACGCTGAATATCCATCACCGCGATGGGATCGACACCGGCAAACGGTTCGTCGAGCAGGATAAATTGCGGATCGGCCGCCAGGGCGCGGGCAATTTCCGCCCGACGCCGTTCGCCCCCGGACAAGGCCAGCGCGTCGCTGTCGCGCAGGTGGCCGATATGCAGGTCATGCAGCAGTTCATCCAGCCGGGTGCCGATTTCTTCGCGCTCAATATCCTGCAGTTCGAGCACGGCCCGGATGTTTTCCGCCACGGTCATCTTGCGAAAAATCGAGGCTTCCTGCGGCAAGTAGCCCAGTCCCAGCCGGGCACGCTGGTGGATCGGCAAGCGCGTGATATCCACGCCATCGAGCTCGATACGCCCGCCATCGAGCCGGACCAAACCCAGAATCATGTAAAAACTGGTGGTCTTGCCGGCGCCGTTGGGACCCAACAAGCCGACGACCTCACCTTTGGCGATCTCGAGCGAGACATCATGCACCACCGTGCGCTTGCGGTAACGCTTGTTGAGGTGTTCGGCCTTGAGCTGGCTCATGGTGCGCTCTTTCCGTCCGGCCGTGACGCCTCTTTGGCTTTCGGCACGATGGTAATGTTCACCCGGCCGCCCGGGTTGCTCTTGGCCTGATACAGCTCGGAATTCAGGTCATAGGTAATGTGGTCTCCGACAACCAGGTCCTGGCCCTTGCGCACCCAGGCCTTGTCAAAAAGCTGCAGAAAACCTTTCTTGCTGTCGTAATCGAAGCGTAGTGATTCCGCCTCGAGCCAATCCGGGCTCTTGTCGAGTTTCTGCTTGAAGCGCACGGGCTTGCCCTCCCCTTGCGCAAACTGGTTGCCGTCCGCATCCTGACTGAGCACCAAGCGGTCGGCCCGGATCGTCATCGATCCCTGCACGACCACCACATTGCTGGTACAGATACTTTTGGATGATTTCTGGTCAAAATTGCAATTGTCCGCCGTGATGTTCATCGGCTTTTCCCGATCCGCCTGTTCGGCGAAAGCGGGGAAATTAAGGCTGCACGCTAGTGCGAGCGCCATCAGTACGTTTTTGGGGAACATAGGTCATGCTCACTTGTGAAAGAAGTTCCAGCGTTTCATTTTTATTATCCGCAACAAAACCCACCGCACGGGCACGGTTCAGCCCCATCTCGGCCGTTACCGGCGCACTGGAGCGAGCCACCTGAGTCTCGGTATCCACATGCATGTCGCGCGTATGGATCGCCAGCTCGGCATTTTTGCCATCGGCCGCACGGCGCATTTCCACTTGCCCAAAGAGCCAAAGTTCAGACGCGCGCTGGATGGTTTTGGCTCGATCGCTAAACACAGTTATTTTCGGCAATCCCGGCTTGGTCTGCTCCAGCCAAGGCTGATCAAACAGCATCGTGTCATCTTGCGGGATGTGCTGGACTCTGCTGGCGGTGAGTACCGTGACCCGCAGCCCTTGCTGATCGTACCGTTGCAACCGTGCCCTTTCAGCAATCAGATCAGGCAAATTCGCCGCCGGCGCGCGCGCCTCATTCGGAATCTCTACCGCCCAGTTTAACAACCATACCAAGCCGCCTAGCGCGGCGGCGAGCAGCAAGGGCATCAGACGCGTCAACCAGGAAGACATGGCCAACTCAGAGCAGGTAGGGCGCCAGCGAAGCGTCCAGCGTGCCTTGCGCTTGCATGATCAGATCGCAAACCTCGCGCACGGCGCCACGCCCACCCGGCAGACCGGTTACATAATGCGCATGCTGACGCACCAGTTCCGGCGCATCGGGAACAGCCACGGCAAACGCCACCCGGCGCATCACCGGCAAATCCACCACGTCATCCCCCATGTAGCCACAATCTTCTGGTGTCAAACCGGCATCGGCCAGAATTCCCTTGAATACCGCCAGCTTGTCTTCCACCCCCTGATAAAGGTAGTCGACATTGAATTGGGCAGCCCGGCGAGCAAGCGCATTGGAGGTGCGGCCGGTAATGATCGCCAGTTTCACGCCGGAAGCCTTGAGCACTTTGATGCCATGGCCGTCGCGCGAATTGAAGACCTTGATCTCTTCGCCCGAATCCGAATAGTGCAATCCGCCATCGGTCATCACACCATCGACATCAAAGATCATCAAGCGCACCGCTTGGGCTTTTTCGTTCATTCTTTCCTCTTTTTCTTGAATTTATTGACGCTCAGACCACGCGTGCGCGCAGCAAGTCGTGCATATTCAGCGCGCCGACCAGTTTGCCGGCTTCCAGCACCAGCAAACCGTTGATCCGGCGCGTTTCCATGATTTGTACGGCTTCGGCCGCCAGGCGATTCGCTTCGATCGTGACCGGGTTGCGGGTCATCAGATCGACCACGCGCGCCACGCGCACATCCACATCGCGATCCAGCGCCCGGCGCAGGTCACCATCGGTCAGCACGCCCAGCAAACCACCCGCGGCATCGACCACGGCCGTCATGCCCAGGCCCTTGCGGCTCATTTCCAGCAGCGCATCCTTCAGGGCCTCGCCTTCGCCGACAACCGGCAACAGCTCGCCCTGATGCATCACGTCACGCACATGGATCAGCAAACGGCGGCCAAGACTACCACCGGGATGCGAGCGGGCAAAATCTTCGCTGCGAAAACCGCGCTCTTCCAGCAACACCACGGCCAGCGCATCGCCGAGTGCCAATGCGGCGGTGGTGCTGGCGGTCGGCGCCAGATTCAGCGGACAGGCTTCCTGCTCTACACCGGCAAAAAGGTGGGTATGGCATTCGCGCGCCATCGTGGATGCCGGATTGCCGGTCATGGCAATCAGCGGCACGCCCAGGCGCGAGAGGCTGGGCAGCAGCGCAACCAGTTCATCGCTCTCGCCGGAATTGGACAAGGCCAGCACGACGTCCTGACTCGTGATCATACCCAGATCGCCGTGTGCGGCTTCGCCAGGATGGACGAAGAAGGCCGGCGTTCCGGTGCTGGCCATGGTGGCAGCGATCTTGCGGGCGATATGGCCGGACTTGCCCATGCCGGTGACGATCAAGCGACCGCGGCAGGCCAGAATCAGCGCGCAGGCGGCGTGAAACGAGGCATCAAGTTGTTCGGACAGCGCAACCAGGGCTTCGGCTTCAATGGCCAAAACCCGCCGGGCGCGCATCAGGGTTTCTTGGGGGTCTTTATCTGTCATGCACGAAGTATACCATTCCCGGCAATTTGCCAATGTTGCCAAACCGCTGCGCCACTCCGCTGGATATAATCAAGGCTCATTCGCATAAAAAGAACCACGATGATCGAGCTGCACTCCCTCCTCCTGTTGCTGGCTGCCGCCGTATTGACCGTGGTGGTCTGCCGCCGCTTCAAGCTGCCTGCCATGCTGGGCTACCTGCTGGTCGGACTCTTGATCGGCCCGCATACGCTGGCACTGGTGCCCTCCACCGAGGCCGCCACGCATCTGGCCGAGTTCGGCGTGGTTTTCCTGATGTTCACGCTCGGCCTCGAATTCAACCTGGCCAAACTCAATGCCATGCGCCGTACGGTATTCGGGCTGGGCACAGCGCAGGTGGCCACGATCTCGATCCTGGTGATGCTGATTGCCCGGCTGTCCGGACTGAGCTGGCCAACGGGACTGGCACTTGGAGGGGCGCTGGCCATGTCGTCCACGGCGATGGTCTCCAAGCTGCTGACCGAGCGCAGCGAACTCAATTCGCCTCACGGTCAGAACGCCATCGGCATCCTGCTGTTTCAGGATCTGGCCGTCGTGCCGCTCTTGATCGTATTGCCGGTATTGAGCCAGCACGACGAACCGTTGCTGACCGAACTGGGAACGGCCGCACTGAAAATCGTGGTGGTCCTGATCGTGCTGCTTTACCTAGGCCAACATTTGATACGCCCCTGGTTCAATCTCGTGGCCAAGCAACATTCGAGCGAGCTGTTCATGCTTAACCTGCTGCTGGTCTCGCTCGGCATTGCCTGGCTAACCGAACAGGCGGGATTGTCCCTGGCGCTGGGTGCCTTTCTGGCCGGCATGCTGATCGCGGAAACCGATTTTCGCTACCAGGTGGAAGACGATATCCGCCCGTTTCGCGACCTTCTGCTGGGGCTGTTTTTTGTCACCGTCGGCATGACGCTCAATTTCAGCGTCTTGCTCGCGCAGTGGTGGCAGGTCTTGCTGCTGGTGCTGTTCCTGGTGCCAGTCAAGGCTGCGCTGATTGCCGGACTGGCCAAGCTGTTCGGCACCTCGCCAGGTGGTGCCTGGCGCACCGGCTTTGCGCTCGGCCAAGGCGGCGAATTCGCCTTCGTCATTCTGGCGCTGGCCATCCAGTACAAGCTGGTGGCCGAACCGCTGCAACAGACCTGCGTTGCAGGCATCATCCTTTCGATGCTGATTACCCCGTTCCTGATCCAGCACAGCGACAAGCTGGTGCTGCGCCTCGCCAGTTCGGAATGGATGAACCTCGCCGCCAACCTGCACACGATTGCCGTGCGCTCGATGCAGGCGCAAGGCCATGTCGTGCTGTGCGGTTACGGTCGCAGCGGTCAATCACTCGCCCGCCTGCTGGCCAAGGAAAACATCCCGATATTCGCCCTCGATCTTGATCCGGAAAAGGTGCGCGAGGCCGCCGCTGCCGGCGAATCCGTGGTGTTTGGCGATGCCTCCAAGCGCGAAGTGCTGATGGCCGCCGGTTTGATGCGCGCCAAGGCGCTGGTCGTCACCTATGCCGACACCCACTCGGCCATGAAAATCCTGGAACTCGCCCACCTGCTGCGTCCCGACTTGCCGGTGATTGTGCGCACCCAGGACGAAAGCGATATCGACAAGCTCAAACAGGCCGGCGCCACCGAAGTGGTGGCGGAAATCCTGGAAGGTAGCCTGATGCTGGCTTCGCACACGCTGATGATGCTCGGCGTGCCGCTCAACAAGGTGTTGCTGCGCATCCGCGAGGTGCGCGAGGCCCGATACAGCCTGTTCCGCGGTTTTTTCCGCGGCCTGAACACCGAGCTTGGCGACCCGGAACGTCCGCAACCGTGCCTGCACACCGTCCACTTGCTGATTGGCGCCATCGCCATCGGCCAAAAGCTCGGCGATATCCCGCTTGCCAGCCTGAATGTGGAAATTCGCGCCATCCGCCGGCGTAACATGCCAGCGACGCTGCCCGTTCCGGAATTTGAATTGCAGGCAGGCGACGTACTGGTACTTTTCGGCGAGCAGGAAAACCTCGCGGCCGCGGAGAAGCTGTTGCTGCAAGGCATGTAGAACAAGCAGCGAACCCAACAAGGCAGGAGGCAGTCATGGCAGGGAAAGTTGCACTGGTTACCGGGGCGGGCAGCGGAATCGGCAAGGCAGTCGCGATCGCGCTGCTGCATGAAGGCTACCGGGTCGTTCTGGCTGGGCGGCGACTGGAACCGTTGCAGGAGACGATCCGCGAATCCGGCTGCCCTGATCAGCAGGCGCTGGCAGTGCCGACCGACGTTTGCAGCCCGGCAGCCGTAGACGCGCTGTTTGTTGGAATCCGTGAAACCTTTGGCCGGCTCGACGTGCTATTCAACAACGCAGGAAAAAGCGCCCACGCGGTGCCGTTTGAAGACCTGACTTTTGCCGACTGGCAAAGCGTGGTCGATCTCAACTTGACCGGCGCATTTCTCTGCGCGCAGGCGGCTTACAGGCTGATGAAAACACAATTGCCGCAGGGTGGGCGCATCATCAACAATGGCTCGATCTCCGCCCATGCGCCACGCCCCAATTCCGCACCGTACACCGCGACCAAGCATGCGATCACCGGGCTGACACGCTCGATTTCCCTGGATGGCCGCCAGCACAACATCGCCTGCGGCCAGATCGATATCGGGAATGCCGCGACCGACATGGTCTCCACCATCCGCAGTGGCGCACTGCAAGCCAACGGCGAGGTGCTCATCGAGCCGGTGATGGATCTTGCCCACGTCGCCAGCGCGGTCGTTTACATGGCCGGTCTGCCGCTGGAAGCCAATGTCCAGTTCATGACCGTGATGGCCACCAAGATGCCCTATATCGGTCGCGGCTAGGTTTCGTTGCGCATGAAAAAGCCGTTTCCCACCATCTGGGAAACGGCTCGCTCGAACCGCTGTTGCCACTGAAAACTTCCGTACTCAGCGGTTATTCAACTTCGGCCGTTTGCCCATCTTGGCTTGCAAAGTTGCTTCCTGCCCGCGCCGGAAGATGTGAATTTCAACATCCTCGCCCGGCTTGATCGACGCAATCTGGTTAAGCATGGCCGATGAGTTGGTAATTTCCTTGCCGCCCAATGCCAGCAACACATCGCCCGGCTTGACGCCGGCACGGTCAGCCGGCCCGCCGCGCACCACACCGGCGATCAGCGCCCCGTGAACATCCTTGAGCTTGAACGAGGCCGCCAGCTCCGGCGTGATGTCCTGCACCTCCACGCCCAGCCAGCCACGAGTTACGCTGCCATCCTTGATGATGGCTTCCATCACCTGGCGCACCGTTGCCGCCGGAATGGCAAATCCGATACCCAGCGAGCCGCCACTCTTGGAATAGATTGCGGAATTGATCCCCAGCAAGCCGCCATTGGTATCGATCAATGCGCCGCCGGAATTGCCCGGATTGATCGCAGCATCGGTCTGGATAAAATTTTCGAAAGTATTGATCCCCAGCTCGGAGCGCCCCAGCGCCGAGACAATGCCCATGGTCACGGTCTGGCCCACACCAAACGGATTGCCGATCGCCAGCACCACATCACCGATCTGGGCTTTTTCCGCATCGCCGAACGCAATCACCGGCAGCTTGTCGAGCTGAATCTGGATCACCGCCAGATCCGTTTCCGGATCGGTACCGATGATTTTGGCATCCGCCGTGCGACCATCGGCCAGCGCAACCTCGATTTCATCCGCCGATTCAACCACATGGTTGTTGGTCACGATATAACCGCTGGCCGAGACAATCACGCCTGAACCCAGGCTGGACGCTTTCTGTGATGGTTCTTCGCCAAAACGGTCGCCGAAGAAGCGGCGGAACACCGGGTCGTTGAAGATGGGCGGGCGTTGCGCCTTGATTTCCTTGGCGGTATAGATATTGACCACCGCCGGCATCGCCCGTTTTACCGCGCCGCTATAGGACAGGAAAGCCGGCGCGGATGCCTGTGCCGCGGCATTTCCCGGCACTGTCACCACAGCCGGGCTGGGGGATGGGCGCGACAAAATATCCGGTTTGAGAACGGAAACTAAAAACCACGCCGCCAGACCAATGGTGGTGGTTTGTGCGAAAATCAGCCAGAGCTTTTTCATATACAAAATCAATCATGCCAGTTGTGCGCAGCGAATTGGAAAATTATATCGGACAACTGCTTGCTGTTGACCGTTTCATTGATTACGCCCCCAACGGGCTGCAAGTGGAGGGGCGCGCGCAGATTTCGCGCATCGTCACCGGGGTTACTGCATCGTTGGCATTGATCGATGCAGCGATTGCCCAGGGAGCCGATGCGCTGCTGGTGCATCACGGTTACTTCTGGAAAAACGAAAACCCCTGCATTACCCACATCAAAAAAAACCGGCTAACCCGCCTGCTGGTGCATGACATCAACCTGCTGGCCTACCACTTGCCGCTGGATGCCCACCCGGAACTGGGCAACAACGCGCAACTGGGCCAGAAACTGGGATTAATCCCTACCGGCCACTTCGGCGAACAGGCGCTGGGCTGGCTGGGCGAACTGGCCACACCGCGGCCCCTGGCCAGTTTTGCCCGCCAGGTTGAGGCTGCACTGGAACGCGCCCCGCTGGCACTTGGCGCGCCGGACAAATTAGTCCGCCGCGTGGCATGGTGCAGCGGCGGCGCCCAAAGCTATTTTCATGAAGCCGCCATCCTGGGCGTGGATTGCTTCCTGACCGGAGAGGCCTCCGAATTCGTTACCCATCTGGCGCAGGAAACCGGTACAGCGTATCTTGCCGCAGGCCATCACGCTACCGAGCGCTATGGTATTGCCGCCCTTGGCGCGCATCTCGCCTCCACTTTCGGGATTGAACATGTCCATATCGACCTCCCCAATCCGGTGTAAAAAACTGCTCATCGCCGCCGCAGGCGCCTTGCTGCTCGCGGCCTGTGCCAGCGGACCGCTGCCCAGCGAGACCCCGGGCCCCACACCAACCATCCGCTCCAGCGAATTCGAAGCGCCCAACGTGCTGATACGGGGAAAAATCGCCAAAGTCATCCTCGACAGCGTCGTCAAATACCGCACGCAGAAAGGGATGCAAATCATTAAGCGCGATGCCCGCGGCGTCGAATTCGGCATGCCGGTCCCCAAATCCAACCCTCCTATCGAAGTTCGTATGATCTACTCGATTTCTCCTGCCCCGAACGGCTTGCGTCTATCTGCCCAGGTATTCCGAGACACCAAGGTCAGTGGAAAACTACAAACTAGCGAGATCACTGCCAGCCTGCGTGACAACCTGGAAGAAGAATTGGCAGGCTACGCGCGCTGATTGCCGCCATTTCCCGCACACAATCCCTTGCTCCGCCAACACGATAGCTGTTCGATGCGAACAACTTTCAGTTACAATTGGCCGCAAAATTAACCATGCGCCTTGTCCGCTGTCGTGAAATACACCAGCGGATGAAGTAGGCTGAGAATTAATTGCCACACAGGGATACCGGGTATGAGCACACAGCCCCTCGACAACAGTAGAAGACGCTTCCTGATTGCCGCGACCAGCGCGGCGGGTGCCGGCGCCGTGGCCGGCATCGCCACCCCGTTCATTGCCAGCTTTCTTCCTTCAGAACGCGCCAAAGCCGCCGGCGCACCGGTCGAAGTCGACATTTCCAAACTGGAACCCGGCCAGAAGATCAACGTGGAATGGCGCGGAAAGCCGGTATGGGTGGTCAAGCGCACCCCGGAAATGCTGGCCGCGTTGCCCAAACTTGATGCCAAGCTCACCGATCCGAAATCGGAATCCAGCAATCAGCCTGAGTATTGCAAGAACGCCGCCCGCTCGATCAAGCCGGAAATCTGGATTGCCGAGGGTGTGTGCACGCACCTGGGCTGCTCGCCGACTTTCCGCCCCGATCTGGCCCCGGCCGATCTTGGCGCCGACTGGTTGGGCGGCTTTTACTGCCCCTGCCACGGCTCCAAATTTGATCTTGCCGGCCGCGTTTACTCCGGCGTTCCGGCCCCGACCAACCTGGTGATCCCACCGCACAAGTATCTGAGCGATGCGCGGCTGTTGATCGGCGAAGACAAATAAGAAAGGGCCCGCACCATGCAAGAGAAAGCACAACAGCTTCTGGATTGGGTGGACGCCCGTTTCCCGCTCACCGCCACCTGGAAATCGCACGTTTCCGAATACTACGCGCCGAAGAATTTCAACTTTTGGTACTACTTCGGCTCGCTGGCGCTGCTGGTACTGGTGATCCAGATCACCACCGGCATCTTCCTGACCATGAGCTACAAGCCGGACGCGAGCCTGATCCCGGGCACCAATGTCTCGGTTGCGTTTGCTTCGGTCGAATACATCATGCGCGACGTGGCCGGCGGCTGGATCATCCGCTACATGCACTCCACCGGCGCCTCGATGTTCTTCGTCGTGGTCTACCTGCACATGTTCCGCGGCCTGATCTACGGCTCCTACCAGAAACCGCGCGAGCTGATCTGGATCTTCGGCATGATGATTTTCCTGTGCCTGATGGCAGAGGCCTTCCTCGGCTACCTGCTGCCCTGGGGCCAGATGTCTTTCTGGGGCGCGCAGGTGATCGTGAACCTGTTTGCATCGATTCCGGTCATCGGACCGGATCTGTCCGTGTTCATCCGCGGCGATTTCGTGGTGTCGGATGCCACGCTCAACCGCTTCTTCGCGCTGCATGTGATCGCCGTGCCGCTGGTGCTGCTGGCGCTCGTCGGTGCGCATCTGGTGGCACTGCACGAAGTCGGCTCCAACAATCCGGACGGAGTAGACATCAAGAAACACAAGGATGAAAACGGCATCCCGCTCGACGGCATTCCATTCCATCCATATTACACAGTGAAGGATATCTTCGGCGTGGCCGTCTTCTTGGTGGTCTTTGCTACGATCCTGTTCTTTCTGCCCTCGATGGGCGGCTACTTCCTGGAAGACAACAACTTCCTGCCGGCCGATCCGTTCAAGACGCCTCCGCATATCGCACCGGTCTGGTACTTCACGCCGTTCTACTCGATCCTGCGCGCCGTACCGCCCTTGTTTGGCTCGCAGCTGCCCGGCGTGCTGGCCATGGGCGGCTCGACCCTGATTCTCTGTCTGCTGCCCTGGCTCGACCGCAGCCCGGTGAAATCGATCCGTTATCGCGGCACACTCTACAAGACGATCTTGGGAATTTTCCTGGCTTCCTTCCTTATCCTCGGCTATCTGGGCACCGTGCCGGGCAACGTTTGGGGCACCTTCGCCGCCAATGTACCGGTCATCGGTGGCGTTGACCGCGCCGTGTTGTTGGCGCGTTTCTGCTCGCTGATCTACTTCGCCTTCTTCCTCGCCATGCCCTGGTACACGAAGATCGACAAGACCAAACCGGTTCCTGACCGGGTTACGATGTAAGGAGAGGAACATGAGAAAAATCCTGATCACCCTGTTCCTCGCCAGCGCCTGCATGGCCAATGCCAGCACGGAAGGCCCGGCCCTCGACAAGGCGCCGGTCGACCTGCGCAACGTGGAATCACTGCAACGCGGTGCGCAAACTTTCACCAACTACTGCCTGTCCTGCCACTCCGCCGTTTCGATGCGTTACAACCGGCTCACCGCCATCGGGCTGACCGAAGAGCAGATCAAAGCGCATCTGGTTCCCGCTGACGGCAAGGTGGGCGATGTGATGAAAAGCGCGATGACCGCGCAGGATGCCAAAGAATGGTTCGGTGCCCCTCCGCCCGATCTCTCCGTGATTGCCCGCGCCCGTGGTGCAGACTGGCTTTACACCTATCTGCGCAGTTTCTATCGCGACGAAACCCGCCCCTCCGGCTGGAACAACACCGTGTTCGACAAGGTGGGCATGCCGCACGTGCTGTACGAGCTGCAGGGCGAGCAGGTGCTGGAAATCAAAAAGGAAGGCGAGCACGAAATCCATGCGCTCAAGCTCGTCAAACCCGGCTTGCTGACCAAAACCGGCGACAACGGCGAATACGACCAGAGCGACTACAACCAGCGTGTGGGCGATCTGGTGAACTATCTCGTCTTCATGAGCGAGCCGTCCCAGGTCAAGCGCGAGCAGATCGGCTATGCCGTGCTGCTGTTCCTGATCTTTGTGCTGGTGCCGCTGAGCTGGATGCTGAAGAAGGAATATTGGCGGGATGTGAAGTAGCGCGAAGTTGATCCTTGAATCAAAACAGGGCGGAATCTCCGCCCTGTTTCATTTCCGGCACCAGAAAAAGATCGCTCAATCGAAGCGATCAGCCTCAGTCAATCGCTTGCCAAGCTGATCCTTGCCCGACAACGCCGGCTCGTCCTGCAACGGCCAGGCAATGTTCAGCGCAGGATCATTCCAGACAATGCAACGCTCATGCTCCGGATACCAGTAATCGGTGGCCTTGTAGAGAAACTCGGCCACGTCGCTCGTCACCACGAAGCCATGGGCAAAGCCTTCCGGCACCCACATCTGTCGCTTGTTCTCGGCCGAGAGCGTCACGCCCACCCACTGGCCGAAGGTCGGCGAGGATTGGCGCAGGTCCACGGCCACGTCGTAGACCTCGCCCACGGTCACGCGCACCAGCTTGCCCTGCGGATGCTGGATCTGGTAAT
>Ga0316613_10001035_pt1 | contig 19729 bp, 17 predicted proteins | sample OWC_soil_day10_C_2_FD_207647 | JGI IMG/M metagenome (GOLD analysis project Ga0316613, IMG submission 207647) | Wetland soil microbial communities from Old Woman Creek delta, Ohio, United States - OWC_soil_day10_CT_b | ecosystem: Environmental > Terrestrial > Soil > Wetlands | place: USA: Ohio...
CGCCGCCAGTTTTCCATGCCGGTATTATTTACGGCGCAACTTAAATTGCCGCTCAATGGTCCTGAGAACCTGAAAGGCCAAGTCTATTCCTTTGACTACGGAGATGTACATTTTGTTATGTTAGACAGTCAGGCAGGCGAGCAACGCGAATTCGTGCCTGACATGCTAGAACAACAAAAGGTCTGGTTGGAAAACGACTTACAGAGTACCCGGAAAAAATGGAAAATTGCTTTCTTACATCGCCCGCTCTACAATAATAAGCCTGAGGGCAATGATATTATCCGCAAAGCTTTTGGGCCTATTTTTGATAAATATCATATAGACGTTGTATTTACTGGCCATGATCATGCCTACGCCCGGACCTACCCGCTTTATGGTGGCATGGTGACAGCTAGTCCAGTTCAGGGGACAATCTATGTTGCCACTGGCAGGAGTGGGACTAAAACTTATCCGAATGTGCTAGCCAAAGAGTGGCATGAGTTTTTTTATGATCCCCAGGACGAACCCAATTATCTGGTTGTAGCAGTCAGTCAGACTACGCTGCAGGTGAAGGCATTTAAGCAAAGTGGTGTGCTTATTGACAATTGGGTTATTAGTAAATAAACGAAACATAGCGCTGAAACCAGAAAAAACCCCTAAGCCATTGGCTCAGGGGTTTTACTGGTTGTGTGTTATTGAAGATCGCATATTTCGTCTAATAAATGAGTGGCTTGGTCATGAGGAATATCTTTTACCAGTACGACTTCGCTGATGAGAATTTGCCGGGCGTTGTCAAGCATGTTCTTATCAGCCATCCCCAACTTGCGCTTATTTTTGATTCTGAGTAGATCCCGAATGACAGCAACTTCTTCGCAGATATCACCACTCTTGATCTTGCTCATGTTCAGTCGCTGCCTTTGGGTATCATTCATTGGTGTTGTATCTGTTTCACCACTGTGGAAAGTGCTAAGCACATTATCCAGCTTATCTGGATCTACTATCGGGCGCATCCCCAGTTTTTCTGTCTTATCCAAGGGGAGCATTACCTGCATGTTTCGATGAGGTATATTGACAACATAATAAAGCTGTGTCTGCCCAAACATTTCTTTCTCTTCGATCTTCTCGATAATACCTCCACCATGCATTGGATAAAAGATCTTATCACCTATTTGAAACATGAAGTCACCCCCTAGTAACGATGTTATTAAGTATATCACAAAAATAGAAAAATATCAAATTAAAAACCATAATTATAGCACTGCAATTTGAAGCCGTCAATATGTTAATTTATTATCCAGATATTTGGATGAGTTTAAACGCATTTTTCTGGTGAAAAAAACTTGGAAGTAGCTTGTCGGAACGACCGATTGTTGTGGCAATTCGTGACCTGGGCGGTGGTGCCAGCCAGGCATTTGATGAAGCTTTTTCACTATGGATGGTCAGTGCGCTGTGGTCGTCACTGGGGCTATGGTTATTGCTGCGCCGCTGGAAATTTGCTGTGGCATATTTCTTGCCGAATACGCACCAGGCTGGTTGTATTATTGGCTATGGGGTATGCCGCTGGGGCGACGGCACCTATTATGGTTACAGCTGCTGTTGTTATGTCGAGGGGTTCTGTTAGCCTGTTAAACCCGGTTATGGCCTTGCCATTTCATCTATACATTTTGTTTAGTCAGCATATTTCGCTTGAACGGGCTTATGGAACGGCCTTAGTTCTAGTACTGATTTTGCTGGCGCTAAATCTGCTCAGCCTTTATTTGCGTAACCGGTATGGAAAGAGAGTGGCATTCTATGATTAAAATAAAAGAATTTACTGCTTTTTACGCTAAAAAGCAGGTTCTTCACAATATAACGGCTAATTTTAATAGAAAAGATATTACTGCCCTTATTGGTCCTTCTGGCTGTGGCAAAACAACGTTGTTAAAGTCTATCAACCGGACAGCCGAACTGCAGCAGGAGTTTCGGGCTGCTGGGAGTATCTTGCTGGACGACCAGGACGTTTATCAATTCAATGACCCGGCAGCAGTGCGGCGGCAAGCTGGTATGGTTTTGCAAAAGCCAATAGCGCTGCCGCTAAGTATTAAGGAAAATATTCTGTTTGGACCAAGGTACTATGGTGTAAGAGATAAGGTGGAGCTAGATACTGTGGTTACAACAACTCTTACAAAAGTCGGCTTATGGAATGAGGTAAAAGATAAACTGAATTCACCGGCAAGTGAGTTGTCAGGTGGCCAATTGCAACGACTATCTATTGGTCGGATATTAGCAGTAGATCCCAGGGTGTTGCTGCTTGATGAGCCATGTTCTAGTCTTGACATCAAATCCACGCAGTTGATAGAAAAATTGTTGGTAGAGTTAAGGGAACATGTAACAATTGTTATTGTTACTCATAATCTTATGCAAGCCAAGCGATTGGCCGATCAAACGATTTTTATGTCCGCAGGACGAATCATCGAATATAATGCAACAGCATTACTGCTGGAACAGCCGCAAAATCAGATTACCCAGGAATTTTTGGCATTTTGAGATGAAGGAGAGTAGGTTGATGATAAATTTTACTTTGCCAGATGGTCGCGAGTATAAAATAACCAATGCAGTATTTGACTATAATGGCACCCTGGCCGAAGATGGTGTAATTACTGGGGAAATAAAGGAACTCTTAGAAAAGGTAGGTGAAGCAGCTAAAGTAACTGTACTTACTGCAGATACCTTTGGCCTGGCTCGGACACAGTTAGAAAACGTGGCAGGTGTACAGCTCCATATTATTAATAAAGGGGCGGAGGCTGCCCAAAAACGAGATTTTGTCAGAGCGTGTGGTGCGGATACTACCATTTGTTTTGGTAATGGCGCCAATGATTGCGCAATGTTTGCTGAAGCCATTTTGGCGGTTGGTGTTATTGGGCCTGAGGGTGCTTACCAGCCAACCTTAGCGCAAGCTGATATTGTGGTAACCAACCCGAAAGATGCGCTCTTGCTGCTGCTTAAGCCGGGGCGACTTGTGGCCACTTTGCGAACATAAGTGAAATCGTTTCAGCAGAGCTGAAACATCGGGGGTTCAGGTGGAGAGTCTACTCCACCTGAACTGACGCCGCCTATAGAGGCGGAAGTAGACTCAGCGATTAAGATAAAAAAATTCACCAATTTACGTCAGCAAGATTGGAGGCATTATGAAACAGAGAGCAAGGGTGGAACAAGCCATCAAACGACTGCCTGTCGATCAGATACCCTGCGGTGAGCTTGTCATTACCGATAAGCTGGTACAAATGATGTGTAAACAAACAGTTTTACAGTTTGAGCACCGTTTAGAGTTTATCAATACAATGGGGTTAGATGCTGTGTGTTTGCACCCAAACTGTACGGATATTTCCCGCGGTACTCCTTGTGCTCAGGATATTGTATTTAACGATTTACCGAACTGGGTGAACACCGAGTTCTTTACCTTTGCCGTAGTCGATGGACCGATTGGTTGGGCTGGTAAACTACTGGGCTTTGAGCAGCTGATGATGCAATTGGGTCGCCGTACTTCGGAGTTTTGTGAGTTTATTGCAGCTATCGAAACCCTGAATAAAGAGCTTATTAAGCGATTGGCCGGCAGTGGGATAAATGGTATTCTCCTGGCTGATGATATTGCCTATAATCAGGGCGTTATTGCTCGTCCGGCGCTTTTGCGGGAAATGATATTTCCTTCGCTAACCGCGCAAGCTGATTATGTCAAGCAGTTAGGCTTGCCGGTATTCTTTCATTCGGACGGCAATCTGACGATGGTGCTTGATGACATAGTCGCCGCCGGGTTTGACGGTCTGCAATGCATTGAGGCCCTGGCCGGCATGGATATTGGCGAGGTAAAAAGGCAATATGGCCACAAATTATGCTTGTGGGGGAACTTAGACCCTGCTGAATTAATCCAATCGCGCAGTCTGCAACAGCTTGAACAAAAGGTAGAGCAGATTGTTACTGCTGCCGGTAGCAATGGTGGGTTGATTTTTGGTACATGCAGCGGGCTTTTTGAAGATATGCGGCTTAACAGTGTAAAGGCTGTTTATGAGATGGCCAGAAGAAAAACAATATAGTCGTATAGAGCAAGTATTTTGAATAGCATAATTCCCCATATAACCTTTAATCACACTTTATCTACAGCTAAGCCATAACGGGAAGAACTATGCAAGCAGGAGATAATGATGAAGCTATGCAGGAGATTGAAACATCCAGCCAGGCACTGGCAAAAATGCCAGAAGATCAGTAGTAAGCTAGCGAAGATGTTATGGAGGAAATATAGAAATGAAACAAGCCAAACAAATTGATACACATTTATTGGCGCATCAACTACATGTAATTTTACCATTCATTGGGAGGATATCAGGCGGATTTGCTACCATCACTGATCAGAACGGCAAGCGTTTAAAAACAGTAGATTCCCATGGGCAAGAAATCGAGAATTTACAGGGTGTTTTTTATGATTTAGCTTTGGATGCCTTAGAAAAGCAAACTCCTGTTTTTGGTTCTTCAGGAATTGTTCCTAATGCTGAGGCGTGGGCAATACCCATTGGTGAATATGTAATAAGCGGTTGTAATATTGAACGTGTAGAACGTGAACAAAATTTATGGAATTCCTTATCAAAAGCTTTACCCTTGATTGCGCGCGTAGTTGGCGGTGAGGCTGTATTATTTGATCATGAAGGATGTCGCTTAGAAAGTATCAATCCGCTGGGGCAATGCAATAAAATGTATATCGGCAAGTGCAGTCATGCGGCTAAACGTGCAATGGAAATACAAGAACCGATCATTGACAAATCAATTTCAGTGCCTGGTGCAACTGCTGTTCGAATTCCAATTACTGAGAATTATGGCTTAGGCTTTAATAATGAACAGACTGTTTTGGAAAAGAATAAACTTATTAATGAAGTGAAAAAATTTCAATATGCCAAATATAATTTTGAAGATATTACCGGCAGTAGCCCAAGCATCGTTCATGCTAAAGAATTAGCAAGTAGAGTAGCACTAAGTTTATCCTCAGTGCTTATATATGGTGAAACGGGTACAGGCAAAGAGGTTTTTGCTCAGGCCATCCACAATGCCAGCCGGCGCAGAGAATGTCCATTTATTGCTATTAACTGTGGTGCAATGCCCGCTAGTTTGATTGAAGGCAATCTGTTTGGGTATGTTGACGGTGCTTTTACCGGAGCAAAAAAAGGTGGTAACGCCGGTTTATTTGAAGATGCCAATCATGGTACATTGTTTTTAGATGAAATCAGTGAAATGGAATGGGAATTACAGGCCAAATTGTTGCGTGTTCTTCAGGAACATGAAGTAGTCCGTATTGGTAGTACGAAACCAACGCGCATTGATGTGCGCGTGATTGCGGCCACGAATAAGCATTTACGGCAGCTGGTAAAAGATAAGCAGTTTCGGGAAGATTTATTTTATCGTTTAAATGTTATTGAGTTAAATCTGCCACCGTTAAGGGAAAGGCAGGATGATATTGAAGATTTGGCCGGACTTTTTATAAAAAAATTTAACAATATTTTTGGCAAAATGGTGGTTTCCATTTCTCCGAAGGTGGTGAAGCTATTTCGTGAATACGCTTGGCCTGGTAATGTTCGTGAATTACAAAATTGTATTGAAAGCTCTTTAAATTTGATACCTGTAAATGAACAGGTATTAGAAAGCCAGCATCTTCCTGCACAATTTACCAATAGAAATGTAAATGATTATGCAAATACCGGCAATAAAGAGTTAGATAGCTATAACTTGGCAACTGTTTTACGTGATACGGAAAAAAATCTATTAATTAACATATTAAAAGCAGAAAATAATAATCGGACACAGGCAGCCAAAAAGCTTGGCATTAGTACAACTACCTTGTGGCGTAAAATGTGCGAGTATCAACTATTGCAGAAGTGAAATGATTTTTCATTTCTGCAATAGTCAGAATACTTAAAGTTGGGCATTATAGCGGAAAGATATTGCAATATTGAAATGAATACAGCTTTTTAAATTAAATAAGTTTAAGTATCAATATAGAGCTTAGAAAGCTGATTTTACTGGCTTTCTAAGCTCTATATTATACTATAAATGTATCTTGGCACGATTATTGCTTATAGTATTAAGTGTCTAACTTTATTGATATTAAGATTATTGCATAATTTGTAGGAATTTATATTTCATCAAAAAGAGGGAGGAATGTACATGGACAAGTTTCTAGAAACCGCCAAACAGAAAGGGTATAAAGTTGGCGAACTTACACTGGGCCAAAGTATTGACTTAGCTACTGAATTGCACCAATCTATCGGTGAGGTTGTAATCAGTGAGGCTATGGCTGCCCAAAAAGCCAGCAGGGAAGAAATTACTACAGCAATAGATGATGCTTTTAAGCACAATTTGCATGCGCTTGAAATTGGTCTTACTTCTGGTTCAAGTTTTATCATGGGAACCGTTGGTAGTGAATTAACTGGTATTAGTCTACATGGGGATCCTTTTGTAGACAAAGTACTGCACTATACCCTAGCAGCCCAGGTAGGTAACCATGCGGTAGGCTTAAATCCTTGTGCCGGTACTGGCGATGCCTGTACTTTGACTGGCTTAGTCAGGGCAGTTATCGAAACAGTAACTGATGAAGCACAACGTACCCGGCTATTAGCACTAATGCTGAAAATAGGAACAATTTTTAGAGCAGGCAAAAAAACTACCGGCTGTAATATGGAAGGTTTTGGTGCCGGTGCTTCCGCTACCGCAGCAGTCATCAGCGAAATGCTTGGCGGTACACCCGAACAAACTGGTAAGGCAATCGTACTGGCATTGTCTCCTACTATCGGGGTTCCTTGTACGCCGCGGGTAATGGTCGCAGGTTTGTGCGCTACACATATTGGCGGTGGTGTGTTGATCGGTTCATTAGCAGCTAATCTGGCAGTAAAAACATCTATACCATTAACTGTACCTGTAGATGTCATGATCTCTTTAGCAGCAGCTGTCCACCCTGTATCGGCTCAACACATTGTTCCGGTGGTTATTCACTATATGGAACCATTTTTTAAAACTAATGATGCTGTCGAAGAATATATTGCTCCTGAAGTCAAAGCACAGAAAGCAGAACGTATTGATAAAACAATAACTGCTGCTAGTAAGGAAGCACAAATTTTAGCTGGTAAGGCAAATTCAATTATTAAGCCTTTAGGCGATAGTGCAGTTGTCGGTGGTTCCAGCCAGGCGGTAGGTTCACCGACAAATGCAGCACGTATTGCTCATGCTTTGGCACAAGGTGAAATTACCGGCGTAAAAATAGAATTGTATCCTGAATTATTTGCGCGGCGAGGTATTAATATTCCAGGTATTCTCATGGCAGCTTTATACGGTTGCAATACAGATGATGCGAAAATGTATCGTGAAATTATGGACCGTGTACGCGAAGCCGGTATTAAGGTGGAAATTGTTGAAGGCGATGAAGCACAATTGCAACGAATTACCATTTATGCTACCAAACAAAATGCTATGGTAGATAGTCTTAATCGGGGCGGCGCTCGCCTAGTGTTAAGAAAAGCTGAACCATCCTTAGAAGAAGCACAGCAGGCAGCAAAAGAGTTGCACATTGATGTCGTAAATTAGGAGGTTATTATTCGGATGAATGAAATAGAAGAATATTTAGCGGCAGCAGCTGGACAGCCGGAAGTTCAAGTGGGTGAAGATATCACCATTAGAGTGGATTTAGCAATGGCGCATGATGTTACAGCTCCATTAGCATTAACAGCGTTTGCAGAAATCGGTATAGACCGGGTTTTTGATAAGCGTAAAGTTGCCTTCGTTGCTGACCACGTTTATCCGGCTCCTACGGTACAAGCAAGGCAGGGACAGCGGCAAATGCGTAATTTTGCCAATACATATGGAATAAAAATGTTCGAGGGTGAAGGCGTCTGTCATCAGGTTGTTGCTGAAAATTACAGTTTGCCACGAGGGTCGGTTGTTGTCGGTGCGGATTCGCATACTTGTACTGCAGGTGCCTATGGTGCCTTGGCAATCGGTGTGGGATCCACTGAATTTGCAGCTGCTATGGCTACGGGAACTTTGGATATTGAAGTGCCGCCAGTCTATGAAGTAGTGTTAGATGGTATTCTGGTTCCGGGAGTTTATGCCAAAGATATTATCTTACACCTTATTGGTGCTTTTGGGACAGCTGGTTTTACTGATAAGGCGGTGATTTTTACTGGAGAATGGGTAAGAACAGCCTCCCTCGAAGAACGCATGACTATCAGTAATATGACGATTGAAATGGGTGCAATGTTAAGTTATTTTTCAATTAAAAATGATGTCGGTTCAGTAGCAAAGGTTCACAAATTTGATGTTTCCATGATCGTACCGCTTATGGCTGCGCCCTCTTCGCCGGCGAATGTACAACCCGTAGCTAATTTAGCAGGACAGACGGTAACCCAAGTAATTATCGGTTCTTGTACGAACGGAAGAATTAATGATATGCGTGAAGCGGCAGCTGTATTCAGCCATGCGTCGATTAACCCCAATGTTAATTGTATTATTCTCCCAGCCTCGCAGCTTGTGGCGCAAGCTATGGAGGATGAAGGATTAACAAAAATTTTCCGTCGTGCGGGCGCAACTATCGCTAATGCAGGCTGTGGTCCTTGCTTTGGTGGTCACCTGGGCCTTGCTGCCAGTGATGATGTTGTAATTTCTACGACAAACCGCAATTTTCCGGGCCGCATGGGCTCCAAAGAATCCAGAGTTTATCTTGCTTCACCCCGTACCGCTGCCGAAGCTGCTGTGGCTGGGAAGATTGTCACACCGGGTACTGTAGCAGAACTGGGAGGAAGAACAGATGAATAAAAATATGATATTTAAAGGACGGATATGGTTATTTGATGATGCTGTAGATACCGATCAAATACTGCCAGGTTATGCAATGGCTTATCCACAGGATGAACTCAAAAAATATGCAATGGCCGGTAGCGCTATGCCGGATTTTTCTCAAAAGGTTCAAGTGGGCGACATCATTGTTGCCGGTAATAATTTCGGCTGTGGATCCAGCCGCGAACAAGCACCGGTATCACTAAAAAGTGCAGGGGTTTCCTTAATTATAGCTCCTACTTTTGCTCGTATCTTTAGGCGTAATGCTATCAATATCGGCCTTGCCGTAATGCAAGCCGATCTTACAACATTAGTGAAAACTGGTGATATCATTACAGTCGATTTAAAATCAGGCTCAGTTGAACTTCCTGACGGTAATGTGGTATCAGGCCATGTCCCAGGGGAAAATATTTTAGCTATTTTAGCTGCCGGCGGTCTCATCAATAAAGTGCGCCAGCAATTAACCAAACAGGAGGTCTAATTCATGCAGAAAAACACGAAAAAAATCATTATTGAAGATTACGAAAGAGTACAAGCCTATGAAAAAATATTTGGACTGACGATGCCTAAAGTAACAGCAGATGGCGATGTCGAAGGTTTGCCTGCCCCTTATCCAAAAATAGTCAGCGGCGTAGAACGTAGCGGCTACCGTATATGGGAACTCTCGCAGCAAGCCAAACGTACCGGCATTCCTATTCAAAATCCTATCTTAGGCCGAAATACCGCCGAAGAAACTTTGCGCGAATCTGCTGAAATGTACAAAATGGCCGAAAATCTTTCTATTAAGCTATTTCATTTTGTTCATTCCGAGGCTACCCGGCATATTGACCCCTTAGATGGTGCTGATTTAATTGAACAATCCAGAGGCAAAGGTGGCATTACACCGCGGGGAGAACGGGAATTCGTTGCTATGGGTGGTGGGGCTGTCCATCCTATGCGTATTAATGCTACCGGAGATACCCCGCATCTTTCCATTATTAACGCCTTAATTGCCGGTTTTGACGGAACCGATATCGGCCCTGTCATTCATGTTCATTTCGGTGGCCGAGGTATTCATGATTATCGCACCAAGGTTATCAATGGTTTCAAAGCTATGCAAATTTGCGCAGAAAATAATATTTTTGCACAAATCGAGTCTCATAAACATTTAAATAATATCGGTGGCACAGACGGAACCGCACTGGCTATGTGTTTACTATCTGAAGGATTATCCGTACTGGCTGGTCTGCCCAAAGAACTTAGCGCCCTGCAAATGAATGTTGGTGGCATCAACTTACTGGCAGATCTAGCAGTAATGCGTGCGTTTAAAGAGATTATGTGGAGCGGTTCACTGATTGTAGTTCCGGAAACTTTCCAAAGTCCACCGCCTGATCTGATTGCCGAATCGGCCCATTTTGCACGAATGGCTGTTAGTGCCAAACTTGGCGGTGCTGATTTCTACCGCCCCAAGGCTGCTGAATCTGTAGGAATTCCTACCGGAGCATCTATGGCAAAAGCAATCTGGGGCACGCAGAATGTCTTTACAAATATGGCGCCGATTACTATTAATGATCCTTACATTGAACAACGTAAGGACGAAATTCTTTCAGAAGCTACCGCTGTTTTGGCTACTGTACTTGGCAAAAAAGCTGAATTAACACCGGATGATATTAAACCATCCTTCTGGAAAAGTTATGAAGTTGAAGAACTTGTTGACAAAATTGTACAAGCTGGTAAAAAAGGCGTGTTAGACTGTCCTCGCGCCGGTGGCTGGGATCTAAAACGCGGTGTCCGCACTCATCGAGGCAAGGATGGAATTCGTAGATATGTTCCCGGATTTGGCCCGGTCGATGTACCGAAAAATAAAGTTTCTTTTACCACGGAAGAAGTTAAGATAGAACAGACCCAACCGGTAACGAAAAAAACCAAGGTCGTGCTTGGTACAGTAGGTGCAGATGCACATGTAGTTGGCATTAATACTATTAAAGATGCGATTGAACAAGCTGGTTTTGAGGTAATTTTCTTACGTGGGATGAATTTACCGGAAACAGTAGCCGAAATTGCGGTTGAATCCAAAGCAGACATCATTGGTGTTAATAATTTATTAGGTATGGGTGCGATTCTTTTCCCAAGAATAAGAGCACGTTTGGTTCAATTAGGCAAGGAGGGCGATATCAGAGTAATTGCCGGAGGCCGTGCAGCCGAAAAAGAAGAGGAACATAGTGCTATGGAAGCAAAAATTGCCGCAGAAGGTTCAGAATTTTTGGGGGTTGAAGCCTTCTTCGGTCCAGGCACACCACCAGAGAAAGTTGTTGAATGGTTACAAAAAAATATTGAGGAGGAAAAACAATGAGTCAAGTCGAGAAAGTCCGTTGTGCAATTATGCGCGGCGGTACCAGTAAAGCTATATTTTTAATGGAAAATGATTTACCACAAGATAAAACAGCAAGAGATCAGAAAATCCTAAAAATTTTTGGAAGCCCTGATATTCGTCAGATTGACGGTCTCGGCGGTGCTGATCCTTTAACCAGCAAACTTGCGATCATTGGTCCGTCAAGTCGGCCGGATGCTGATGTCGACTATACTTTTGGACAGGTCAGCATGACAGATGCCTATATTGATTACAGCGGTAACTGCGGCAACATTTCATCAGCTGTAGGTCCATTTGCAATTGATGAAGGACTTGTAAAAGCTGGGGATGCAATGACGACTGTACGTATCCACAATACAAATACCGGCAAACTCATCATTGCCGATATTCCCACAGTAGATGGCAAAGCTGCGGTAAATGGAGATTGTGTTTGTGCCGGAGTTCCCAGTACAGGCGCATGTATTATGTTGGACTATTCAGATACTGCCGGGGCAGCAACCGGCAAATTGCTGCCGACTGGTAAAGCACAGCAAGAAATTGATATTCCGGACTTTGGACCGCTTACCGTAAGTATAGTTGATGCAGCTAATCCTATGGTATTTGTACGGGCCAAAGATATTGGTCTTACTGGTATTGAAACACCTCAGCAAGTAAATGGCGATTCAAAATTATTAAAACTATTGGAAAATATCCGCGGCACAGCCACTGTTTTAATTGGTAAGGCCAAAAATCTGGAAGATGCACTAAAACACGCACCAGCCTTTCCCATGATTGCTTTTGTTGCTTCACCAACAGAGTACCGGTCTTTTACCACTGGTAAAACAATCAAAACCAGTGATGTTGATTTGGTATCAAGATTAATGTTTATGCAGGTGATTCATAAAACCTATGCCGGCACCGGCACTGTCTGTACAGGCGCTGCTGCTAAAATTCCCGGCACTGTTGTTTATGAAATGATTGAAGATGCTGACAACAAAACTCTAATCCACATTGGTCACCCAGCCGGCGTTATTGATGTTGAAGTAGCCTCTGAAGTAACAGGCAATAACATTGTATTAAAACGTGCAGCAATTTCCCGTACGGCCAGACGGCTTATGGACGGTTACTGCTATGTACGCCAAGAAAATTGTTAAAGGTACTATGATGAAAGGAAATCATGAAAGAAAAGCAGCTATCTTAGTCTTTGACGTTGGCAGTACCTTTACTAAAGCTAATGCCTTCAGTTATAACGAAGGAGAAATTGCCTGGCTTGCTTTTTCTCAAGCCCCGACAACCGTGAAAAATATTGATATCGGACTTAACGAGGCGATCAAGTCCTTAGCGTGTCAATTAGGAGAGGTTAAGCTTGAAGCTGAGTATGTATATTCAGCCTCAAGCGCAGCAGGCGGTTTACGTATGGTTGCGATGGGCTACATGCCCAGAGTAACGGCTAAAGCTGCCAAAGAGGTAGCCATGAATGCCGGTGCACGGGTACTGGAAGTAATGTCTTATGACGATGAGGCAGAGTATAAACTTGAAATGCTACAGGAAATACGGCCTGATATCATCTTATTGGCCGGAGGAACCGATGGCGGTGATATTGATAATCTAGTTAATGATGCCAAAATTATCGTTAAAAGCGGGATGAAAGCAACTGTAGTTATCGCCGGCAACCAAACAGCTCAGCCGCTTGCACAAACGATATTAGATGAAGCAAATATTCCGACCGTACGTGTCCCCAATGTCATGCCAATAATTCATGAATTAAAAGTTAAGCCGGCCCGTGAAGCTATTCATCAGCAGTTCATTCACCAAATCACCAAAGCTAAAGGCCTGAGTAAGCTGATTGATATTTTGACAGTACAAAAGGTTGTACCTACACCTGGCGCAGTAATGATGGCTGCAGAACTTCTTGCCAAAGGAACACCGGAAGAAGAGGGAATTGACGGATTGGTTGTTGTTGATCTTGGTGGTGCTACAACTGATATTCACTCGGTATTGCCCTATCTTGATAAGTTATCCTTGGAAGAAAAAGGTTTGGTATTGACCAATGAAAAACAGACGGTATACCGAACAGTAGAAGGAAACTTAGGGCTTAGAGTCAGTGCACTTGGTATTGTGGAAACCGTAGGGCCTAAAGCCTTGCTTGCCCGTATTGGGTTAGCTGGAGCGGAAAAAGAACAAGCAATTGTCGACTATGCGACTGCTTTGGAAAAAGACCCGGAACATCTTGCCGCTAATGCTCAAGAAACAGCCTTTGATCAGGCAATGGCTGAAGCAGCTGTAGAAATTGCTTTAAAACGCCATGCCGGTTTTATTTCCCAACAATTTGACCCTATTATGGGTATTGTGCCCGGTATGCCTATGGGGCGCGATCTTCGGCAAGTTAAAACTGTCATCGCAATTGGTGGTATTTTCGCTCATTCCCCGTTGGAAAAATCAACAAATATTATCAATAGAGCCCTTGCGAATCCAGACATATCTTTATTGCCGATAAACCCGCAGATTGTTATAGATCAAAATTATTTATTATATGCAGTTGGCATACTAGCTCAATATCACGCTACTGCTGCTTTAAAGTTTGCTAAAAAACATTTTAATTTAATTTAAATAAAGGAGAATTTGCTATGAAACAAACAACAAAAATACGCCAACTCTTAAAACAAAAAGAAATTCTAATCGCGCCAGGGGCCCATGACGCATTATCGGCCAAAATTGTTGCGCAGGCAGGTTTCGATGCTGTGTATTTTACTGGTTATGGTCAAGCGGCCAGCCATCTTGGCGGGCCGGATGTCGGTTTGATGACAATGTCTGAGATGGTAAGCAGAGCACGTAACTTTGTCAATGCTGTCGATATTCCTGTAATTGCTGATGCTGATACCGGTTTTGGCAATGTTATCAATGTAATGAGAACAATCAGAGAATATGAAATGGCCGGGGTCGCGGCTATACAGTTGGAAGATCAGGTTGCACCGAAAAAGTGCGGACACATGATTGGCCGCCAGGTCGTACCTATGGATGAAATGGTAAACAAAATCAAAGCAGCTGTAGAGGTTCGCCAGGATCCCGATCTTGTTATCATCGCCCGTACCGATTCACGTACAACTTTAGGTATTGAGGAAGCAATTAAACGTGGCAAAGTTTATGCTGAAGCCGGCGCGGATGTACTGTTCGTTGAATCGCCGGAAAGCATAGACGAAATGAAGCTGATAACCTCCAGCTTTGATATACCTGTATTAGCCAATATGGTTGAGGGTGGACGGACGCCGTTAATGAATGTAAAAGAATTGGAAAAGTTAGGTTATGGCTTAGTGATTTTTCCAACAGCTTCTACCTATGTTACAGCTCAGGCAGTAACCCAGTTGATGAAGGAACTGAAAACTACCGGTACGACACAAGACTGGATGAATCATATGATTCCTTTCCAACAATTTAATGAGTTGGTTGGCTTGCCCAAAATCAGAGAAATTGAAAATACTTATCTACCGGCTAAATAAGCATAATTGTCAACGTTGCCAATAATAAGAGATGAGAGGTGTTTTCAATAATGACAAGTACAGACGTTGTCAAACCGGCCTCTAACTACCGGTGGAGTGCACTTGCACTGTGCTGTGGGATGATCACTATTTGTTATATTGACCGGGTAAACTTAGCTGTAACCGCACCGACACTGATGAAAACTTTTAGTTTATCAACAACTGAAATGGGTATTATGATGTCAGCTTTTTTCTGGTCTTACGTATTGGTTATGATGCCTACAGGCTGGCTGCTGAATCACTATGGTCCCAAAAAGCTTGGATTCTTTTGTTGTCTTGGTTGGGGCTTGGCCACAATGGCTATCGTATTTACACAGGGATTCAAGTCACTTCTGGCGATGAGGATCGTGTTGGGTATTACCGAATCACCAGCCTATCCGGTGAGTGCCAGGGTAGTATCTGTTTGGATACCGTCCCGTGAACGGACTTTTTCTTCGGCAGCTTTTGACAGCTGCTCCAGAGTAGGCAATGCAATTGCACCGCCATTGGTTGTATGGCTTATGACGCAATGGAATTGGGAAGTTTCCTTTGTTATCAGTGGGGCCTTGGCAGTAATGTATGCATTTGTTTGGAAATTTAATTATTATGAACCAGATGATCATCCCAAAGTATCTCAATCAGAACTTAATTATATTCGCCAGGAAGAAGTTCTGACTGAAGATGGTAAAGTTGAAAAACCCAAAATTATTCCTTTATTCCAGCTATTTACTTATCGTCGTATGGTTTTAGTTTGTATTGGTGCTTTTTGTTACTCGTATTATTGGACGAACTTCAATATGTGGGTACCTAGCTATTTAGTTCAGGCAAAAGGCTTTAACCTTAAAACCATGGGTATGGCAGCAATGGCTCCTTATATAGCTGGTGTCGGTATGGAAGTTTTAGGCGGCTATTTAATGGATGTATGGCATCGCCATGGTGCTTCAATCAATACCTTAAGGCGTACTGGTTTAGGCGTTTGCCTTTTAGGTGCTGGTGCCACACTCTTTATGGCTGTAAACAGCGATAGTCAAAATATGGTTATCGTATGGATGACAGCATCTATGGGTATCTTCTCATTTGGCGCCGGTAATAAATGGTCTATCCCCAGCGATATTGCTCCTTATGGTCAAGGCGGCGGTATTGCCAGTGTAATGAACATGGTTGGTAATATCGGTTCTATTATCGCTCCGGCGCTTACTGGTTATTTGGCTAGTGGTCCATTGGGATATAACGGTGGGTTTATCGCCATGGCTGCCATTGCTGGCATCGGCGCATTGGTTTATATGGTTAACGACTACAGTAGATTAGTACCAAGATAAAAGATGATGAGAATTCACTTCGCTGGTCAAAATTGAACACTATAGTAGAAGTGAATTCTCACTAAATCTGTAACACTAACAAAATGTGGGGGGGAACTTATGGAAAATATCATTATCGGAATTGCAGCCTGCCTGATATTCTTAATGATCGCTGGACTAATTGGCTATAAGAAAAAGAAAAAGGCAGACAATGTGATCTCTCAAATAACGAATGAACTATTATTTCAGAACCCACATACCGAACTCTTAGGCCCCATGACCTATCATGGCGGTTTTCCGCCAATGCCGAAGCCGTCTGTTTTACAAATGGGCGTAAATCATGACAATCTGATCTTATACAATTATCAAGGTTGGTCAGACAAAGTAAATGTACGAGATTGGTGTAGCGTTGAAAAATTTACAGTGCAAAAAAAAGCTGATTATGTAGTTGGCAGTGTGACATTGCTTGGACCGCTTGTACCTTTATTTTTCCGCGATACCTTTAAATATTTTATTACTATCAAGTATATTGATATTGACCGTGAGGAAAATCATTTGGTTTTGGAAACCGGAAATTCTAAGCTTCAGGAACAAGTGTATACCAAATTATTCCGCCACTACAGAAAGGCTAGCTAGCGGCTGGGATCCAGATGTTTCAAGTTTAATTGGAGGATAAACTATAATGGGAGATAATAAAACTTCACAAAAAGCACAGGATTATGACAAAAATATTGACAAAACTATACCGTACTATAGCCTATTTGCAGAAGAAATTGCTAAACTTGTCAAGGTTGTTCATGCAGCCCCGTCAGCTTGGTTGGATACTGGTTGCGGCACAGGCATTTTAGTATCCAAAATGGCGCAAATTTTTACAAGTGCAAAATTTACAATGGCCGATCCAGCGGCAGCAATGTTAGCTGAAGCAAAACAAAAATTTACTGATAAACAAATTGAGCAGTTACAGTTTATTTTAATAGGAACAGAAGATATGCAGTGTAACGAGGAGCAGTTTGACGTAATTACAGCCATTCTTGCGCATCATTATCTTGATAATGAAACACGTCGGTTAGCTACAGAGAATTGTTTTAAGATGCTGAGACAGGGCGGCATTTATATCACTTTTGAAACTATAAAACCAGCAACCCAGCAAGGCATACAGCTTGGATTGGCTAAATGGGGCAAGGCGCAAATAGAGAATGGTAAAAGTAAAGAGGCGGCTGAAAAACATATTAGCCGTTTTGGCATAGAATTAAATCCTATATCTATTCACGAGCATCTTGAACTGCTACGCCAAGTAGGCTTTACTACAGTTGAGCTTTTTTGGGCTTCAAATATGCAGGCTGGATTTTATGCAATAAAATAGAATATGAAACATTTATAAAGTCCGTAGGATTGATAACCTAAAAGATTTTGTAGCAACGTGATTGTATTAGAATACACCTGATTCAATTTATATATAATGCTGTTAATAATTAACTTATTGCCAGGTAGACGCAACTATGTGCTGCTTCTAATGGAGTAATAGAGTCTAAGGTTGTTAGGTTGCCAATTGAGTCAAAAAGTGTAAGCAACACCAATAGTTGGCAATTGGTGTTGCTGTTTTTTTGAAACTACATTAAAAGCTTGGAAGGAGAATGCGCAAAGTGGTTTGGATGAGAAGCATTAAATCAAAACTGTCGCTCATAATGCTTATTATTATGGCATTATCGCTATGTACCTTAGGTATCATTAATTATTGGAATGCGAAAAAAATAGTTACCCTGGATGCCGAAGAAAGTTTACAGAATTCAATAGTGAATAATGCCGAAAAGTTCGCTCTTTGGGTAAACGCACGCAAAGGTGACATAGCAATTTTGGCAAACAGTCCTATTCTAATGGATGGTAATTCTGAGGATATTGTTAAATATCTTCAAAAAGAAAGTAAACGTAACAGCATATATTTGCGCTTTGGGGTAGCTGACTTGAATGGAAATGCGTATTACAGTAATGGTTCTAAGGCGATGCTCGCAGATCGAGCGTATTTTCAGCAAGCAAAATCAGGAAATATCGTTATTTCTGATCCCGTGGTGGCTCAGATTGACGGAAAACTAGTGACTGTCGTTGCTGCACCGATTATTAAAGATGGAAAGATCATTGGCGTTCTTGGGGGAACCGTGACGATAGATGATTTAATACAGCTTGTGCTAAATATTAAAGTTGCTGAATCCGGGTATGCGTTTGTAACCCAGAGTGACGGCTTAACAATAATTCATCCCGACAAAGAGGCCGTTATGAAAAATAATCCCTTAAAAGATGCGAATGCCGATCCGGCGTTAAGGGCACTGACCGAAAGAATGGTGAAGGGTGAGGAAGGGGTGGTCAAAGATAATTTTGGTGGTATTGCAAAATACGTTGTCTTTACGCCAATACCTGGAACAGCCTGGAGTCTGGCAGAAAATGTACCCGTCCACGAGGTTACCAGTAAACTTAATTCCTTAATGTGGTCGTCAGTGTTAATTACCGTGCTTATGCTTGCCGTAGTTGCTGGTATAACGTTCTTGTTTGCCAATCGCATCACGGCTCCTATCAAAAAATTGTGCGTTTTTGCCAATAGTATCGCACAGGGAGATCTTAAAAATATGGAGGCGAATATCCATTCAAATGATGAAATTGGTGAACTAGCACAGTCTTTTAAGGTTATGTCCGAAAACCTGCGATCCCTTATTGGTCATGTGACCGATGCTTCCCAGCAAGTCACTCTCTCGGCGAATGAGCTTACGATAAATTCCGAACAGTCTGTTCAAGCTGTTAACCAGGTGGCGATTTCAATAACAGATGTAGCGAATGGAACAGAACAGCAAATGAGTGCCGTAAATAAAGCATCGGATATTATACAGCAGATGTCGGTCAATCTTCAGCATGTATCCGAAAATGCGAATAATGCTGTAGAAAAATCGTCACAGACTTCGGAGCGGGCAAATGATGGCGGTAAATTGGCGGAAAAGGCTGTAAGACAAATGGCTAAGATTGAAGAGATTGTAAATATTTTAGCTGAGATCGTTGCTAAACTGGGCAATAATTCACAAGAGATTGGTCAGATTGTGGATACTATTGCGGGAATCGCAGGGCAGACAAATCTTTTAGCGCTTAATGCCGCGATTGAAGCTGCTCGCGCAGGTGAACAAGGGCGTGGTTTTGCAGTAGTTGCAGAAGAGGTTCGTAAACTGGCAGAACAATCACAACAATCAGCGAAACAAATTGCTAGCCTGATCGCGGAAATTCAAGGGGACACTGACAAGGCAGTTACCGCTATGAGTGAAGGAATAGGCGAGGTCAAGCTTGGAGGCGAAGTTGTTGAAAATGCTGGTAAAGCATTTCATGAAATTGCAGGCCAGATAGTGGAAGTGTCTGACCGAATGAGATTGATTTCGACTGACATTCAGCAAATGGCTAGTGGAAGTGAGCATATCGTATCTTCTGTTAAAGAGATCAACGAATTGAGCAAAAAAGCTACAGGAGAAGCGCAAACCGTATCGGCGGCAACAGAAGAGCAATTGGCATCAATGGAGCAAATTGCGTCATCCAGTCAAAGTCTCGCCACAATGGCGAAAAAACTTCAACAAACCGTGGAACGGTTTCGGTACTAAGGAATTTCACATTACCTTTGAAACCATTAGACCAAGTACAGAACGCGGAACACAAATCGGTCTAAAACGCTGGCAGACCGCGCAAGTGTTAAACGGGAAAAGCCCAGCTTCAGTAGAAAAGCACATCAGCCGCTA
>Ga0316613_10001036_pt1 | contig 19713 bp, 21 predicted proteins | sample OWC_soil_day10_C_2_FD_207647 | JGI IMG/M metagenome (GOLD analysis project Ga0316613, IMG submission 207647) | Wetland soil microbial communities from Old Woman Creek delta, Ohio, United States - OWC_soil_day10_CT_b | ecosystem: Environmental > Terrestrial > Soil > Wetlands | place: USA: Ohio...
CAGCATACGATCAATGGAAAGCCAAACAAATAACAGCAGTAAAGGCTATGGAATTAGCTGGCATGAAGAAGGTAACATTCTATGCACGAGTAAAAGAGTATGAAGCAGCCAGTAAGTAAATATTAACCTGCATGTATCTGATGATGTGTGCAGGCTGTTTATTTTGACTGGATGATTAACAACCAGCTAGGCAGAAGAAATCTTAGCAAAGAGACTCAGAGTTATTTGAGGGGTTTGCAGTATGAGAGGGAAAAGAAAAAGGTAACAGATACATTGAAACAAAATAAACCGTTCCATCAAAATGAGGGAACGGGAGAAACGGCTTATAAACTAGCTGAACAACACAATGTATCAAAGGCAACCATCAAACGTGATGCTGTTTATTCAAAAGCAGTTGATACTATCACCCAAAATACTGCACCTGAAATCAAACACAAAATTCTTAATCGCGGGGACCAATTAAAACGTAGGAAAGAAATTTATGAGATTAAGTATCCTGAAAGTAAACGCATTGAGAAAGTGCAAAGTAATTTAAAACAAAATGCCGATAACGGAATAATTCCGCCATCGGTGGTAACATTCACGCAAGATACAGCTACTAAAATTGGTGTATCACAAAGCACAATTCAAAAAGAGATGCAAATTGCTGATAAGTTTGCTTCTAAGATTAAGGCAATAGTCTATCTCCCATAGACAGAGGGGTATTTGAATAGGTGTTGACCGCCATGTATATATGGTTGGATAAGTTGTGCTATTGTTGATTGAATTAATATGGTGGTGTATGCGTATGTACCCATGTATTTTTTGTTGTGTAATTGTATGTGGACTACTGCTGTTTGTGTCAGTGTTGTATAAATGTGACGATGTTGTAAATGTGATGGCGTTTGTTTCGTTGGTATGTGTATATGTAGTAGTGGGGTGAGCGACTGGCTTTTGTATAGGGGGGGTATACAGGCAAGGGGCGAAAAAATACCGGGTGCCATATATTTATAGCCATAGCCACGAAAAAATAGTAATTTTCACAAAAAAAGCACCCCCTATACCAAGAAATTTCTTTAAAAAGTGCCACCCCTAAATTTTTAATAAATATTTTTTGCGAATTTCGGAGATGCCTACTCTTAATAATAAAGAAAAGATTTAGACAATTATGATATACTGAAGACAGAAGGAGGGTGGTCTAGTTATGAAGCATACTCAAACGACGTCCCAAGAGGCGAAACACCCAAATTACTTGAATGGAATGTGGCCGGACGAGGACACGACACTGGATCGCATGGGGGAAACTTTAGACAAGATAATCAAAGAAAGACAACTTCAAAAAGCCTCCGAGAACAACTCGGATTAGGTCGCTCTGATAATGATCAGGGCGATTCTTTTTATATTCGTGATGTTAAAACAGTTTCTTGCTACTGAAGTCAAACAAAATAATAAATCATTCATAGTCAATTTACCAAACAGCAGGATTATTACAATTGGAATAGAATGGAATATAATATTCGATCAAGAGCGAGCAGAGAAAGATTATGGTATGAAATTGCTACATAAGTCACACCAGATGGTAAGTTTGTGCTTGTTGGTATTGATGAATTTATTCAACTAGCCAGTAATAGCAATACTGATGTGCTTAATTATGAGAAATTCTACGCTGCTGCTTATATGGCACTCGCTGAAAACGAAATGAAAACCATTAACAAGAATTATAATATCAACGGGGAAGTGGCTGCATTTGAATGGGAAGAATGTAAACATAATTGAGAAGGTAATGGGACTTTTAGTAATTTATTTCAAAAGGTGTTTGACTTCTTTAGTCGCATTAAAAAAACAGTTATTAAAGATTCCGATGGGATATTCCGAGAAATCGAAAGCGGACTTGTTTGGTTACGAAAGGTTTCGTCTGATAGATAAAAAAATGGGAGCAATAACCTTCTTGATAGTAGCGGAATCAACAGAAGAAATAGAATATTCTGGCGATAAGCAGGGTGGCTATTCTTTTGCCAACAAAAGTAGTATTACATTCACCCAACTCCAACAAAAATTCCCCATCCTAAAATTCACAGAAATAGCAGACGGATTCCAAGCAACTATCCCGGCCAATGGTCATGCTATCGAGATTAAGCTAAATCAGGATATTACCCCTGACTATAATGCTGTATTAGAAGCCTATGGTAAAGAGGTAGCTGATGCCGTAGAGCGTGGTGAAATGGGTGCTTTAGGCAGTACCGAACCTGCACTCATTGTAAGCAAGGAAGGTAGAATTCACTTTGGTACGATAGTGCAGCTTGCCAAGAAGGGAAATTTAGGGACTCTTGATCATGAAACAATCCATATGATTGATATGTTAGGACTGATACCTGATAATGCATGGAAAGCCCTAGAGCGCAAATACGATCCAAAGAATAAACTCAGTCGCCCAGAACTTGAAGAATTAGTAGCTGAACAATACAGAAAATGGAACGGGCAGAACAATACTGTATTTGGCCGCATTAAAAGATTCTCCAATGACCTCTATGAGCTTGTAGCTAGTCCCGAGACGATTAGTCTATACAAGAGTATTAGCGATGGCAGTATTTTTGATGAGCAAGATAAATTAAGCGAACCATCAAAATCTAAGTCATTAAACGATTAATTATACTGTATTGTTGTATTGCATTGGTAAAGTTATATATGTGAGTGCAGTGAAGTCTTGACCGTAGAAATGTCAGGGCTTTTCTTTATGTTGTTAGTAGTGGATCGGTGAACTTGAAAGTGATTCCATCAATATGCATAAAATGCATAACAAAAAAGTCATGCGTTAGTCACAGCAAGGAGACCACAATTGCCTCCGGCAGTAACTAAACACATGACTCAATAAATTAAGTGCATTCAGGGGAATGAATATTATCAACGCTTTTCTTAATGGAGAAAATTTGGACAGGGTAATCTTATGGCTAGGTTAAAGTAACGTAGGTCGCGAACATTAAGTATTATCAGATATTATTTTACTCAGCTTTCTTAAATATCTCAGCCATAATATTCATTACCATTTCTTTTGTTTTTGTTTCGAAATTTTGGCATAATTGGGTTTCGATTAGTTTCATACGATCTAGAATCTCTAATCTTATTCGATCTTCCATTCCTTTTAATTGCTGAACCTCATTTTCTAGTTCCTGAACCTTGTTATCTAATTTTTGAATCTTGCTATTTAAATAATAAGATTCATCTTTCTGCTGAGCTACTGTGTTAACAGTAATACTAGTTATTTGTTGCATTGCATGTTTATACGAATCTATTAATAGCATCTTTTCCTCGTTCGTTTTTTCGCTATTATATTGTAATGTTACCTGTGTATAATCAGGTTTCACATTAATGCAAGGATATTCTTTCTCTAATATTGCTGTAATAGCTAGTTTATCCATTCCTTGTTTTGCTGAATTTGATATTGTTGTGAAAACATCAAGAGCCAGTGGATAATAGCGTTTTCGCTTACCATTGCCAGCTATTGGGAGGTAATTAGGGTAAGTAGTGCGATAATATTGTAGTGTGCTCTCTGGTATACTTGTTTTTTGAGATATATACTTGAGTGTGAATAATTCTTGCACAAAATAACCTCTTTTCGATTTATTTCGACATAATATTCGACGATTTATTATCGTTTTCCTGCAGTTTTATTGTTATTAATGCATGAAAATTATGGTTAATGAATTTCGGTATGAAATGTTTATAGCAAGAAAGAGAAAGACAATGAAAAACCAAGCAACAGACGGAAGCAGAGATACAAGTGGATTTCTTAAAAAAATAGAGAGTGAGCCTAGTTAGTAAATAAAGAAGTATTGTAGGAAGTAGCGATAGATTAGCCCCAAATACTAATCGAATTATTCTAGCAATCATAACTAGTTATCTGAACGAGAACGGTATTTTGGATTAAAACTACTTTGAATTATGTTTTATTAAAGCTGAAATAAGAAAAACCTGTTCACTGGTGATATAGTGAACAGGTTCATGGTAGCCCACTGTAATTTTGCAGTTGGCTATTCTTTTTGATCGGGTATGTATTCCATAATATCACCAGGTTGGCAGTTGAGAGCGGCGCAGAGTTTTGTTAATATATCAGTTTGAATGATCTTATCTTGCTTTATTTTTGCCATTGTTGGGGCCGATATTCCCGCTATCTTTCTTAAATCAACATCTTTCATATCCTTGTCTATGAGTAAATGAAATAGTTTTTTATAACTAATTGGCATTTAGACGCCTCCTTTTTAATGTATAATATCAACAACGAAAGGTTAAAAACAACAATGAATACTTAAAAATAAAAATAAACGATTAAATAATATTGAAAAATTAATAGAAAATGTGATGAAGTAAGAATACGCTAAAATTTGAAAACGTTTGCTTAAAAAAGAGGCGAGTAAAAAGACCGATCACTACTAGTAATAGTGAAACGGTCAGCTCACAGCAAGAACCTTCAAAGAACCTGCCTATACCCATTCTATCAAAAGGCAGGTAAGTAGTCAAAATAATAGAATAGGGGTGTATGTCCAATGTCAAAATACGATACATTAAGAAAAAGCAGTTTAACAAATGAAAGGCTTCAAGAAGATAGTTTTAATGAAAGTTTGCAGGACTTCACACAGGATAGATTAGCAGATTATGAAAAATTAGCTGCATACAAAACCCAGTATAAAAAACTTGATAAACTATTCGATATCAGTAGGAACGATGAAGCGGTTCATACTCTGGTTGGATTACAGAGTGCAGTGGCACATAGCAATTATCTTAAAGGATTTGCCGAGGGTATGAAGTTCGCTTTAATGGCCGAAAAATTATGAATACCGACAAGCGGACCTTGATGATCTGCTTTACAGTCTAGATCTGATGTACGTACAGAGCCAACAAGCGGAAGATAGTGTTCCTTCCTAGCAGGTTTAAGTTGATTAGGCAGGCGCTAGGGGCTTATTATTCGGTTATCTGGCAGGTATGGGAAACAAAATAAATGAGAGCAGGGGGTAATACTCCTGCTTTTGTTGTAGGATTATAATATGATTGCTGGTACAATAAATATGAATGGGGGTAGGAATGATGGCTAAAGAGGAATCTGCTAGTAATGAAGATATTTTAAATGCTATTATCGAAAATCAAGTAGTATTAAACGATTTGAAAAAACAGTTGCGAAAGAAAAATCTGCCTTATCGTTTATTCAACAAGAAGCAAGTACGATAATCAGACAGATGGATGTTGAAAATCCTGATGACCCGATTGAATTTGATAAAACTAATTTAACTATTAAGGTTAGAACCGCAGATGGTCGTGATAACTATCTTTGGGAAATAGGCAGTGCTTCTAACTGGTTGTCTTATCATATTTCAATCAGTTTAGCGTTTCAAAAGTTTTTCCAAGAAAGGAAAGGCGTTGCTGTTCCTAATATTCTCGTATTTGACCAACCGAGCCAAGTGTATTTCCCTCAAAAGAGCATTCAAGAGGGGAGCACAGCGAAGGAAGATTCTGCATTGATACAGGATGAAGATAAAGCTGCAGTAAAGAAAATATTCGCAACTTTATCTACGTACATAGAGAAAGCAAAATCTGAACTTCAAATTATTGTAATGGAGCACGCTGACGAAGATATTTGGGGAGAGTCTGATAATATTAAGCTCGTTGAGCGATGGAGAGGTAGAAATAAGTTGATTCCTGTTGAGTGGATATCAAAACATAATGATATGTTGTAGGTGATAGAATTAATCTGTTTATTGGCTGACTTAAGAGAGAGAAGCTAAGGTGGTAGATTGAATGAAAAACAAGTATGAAGAATTTTACTTTGAAAATGATAAAAATTATCCAGATAGTGTTTACTGGGATTTGTATGATAAAAATGCCCAAGAAGCCATCAGAAAATATAAAGGACATATGTATTGCCCTCTTTGCAACTTGGCACCGCTTACGGTTGCAAATGGAAAAAGCCTCAGATATTTTAAAGTGATTGAGGCAGATATGGAGAAGCATGAGCAAGCTTGTTCGTATAGATTGGAAAAGGCTAACAAGAAAGAAACCGAAAAATTTTACGAAGAATTAGATCGTGCTGATATTGAAAATCGATTGGTAAGTTGTATGAATAAAATGCTAAAAAGCATTGCTGGAACGGGAATTGGCAATTTAGAAAAAACAAATACTAAAACAAAAGGTGTAAAAGATTTTTTAACTATTACGACAGAGGAGAATAGGAAGAAATATCTACCACATAAAAGCTTATATTCTAAAAAACTAGATGATGAAATTGATGTTACTAAAATATATTATGGCAAATGCGCTGTGTACCTTTACAAGTATATTCCCAAGGACGAAAAAGAAGTAAAAACATACTATTTGAAAATTTTAAACTCAGAGACTAAAAAACAAATTTGTGATATTTCTATATCTCCATATATTTACAAGTATTTAGAAGATATACTTGCTCTAATTCCAATTGATAAAAAAGATGCACAAAATTATTATTTATGTTTTGCTGTTAGATTGGAAAAGAATGATTATTCATATAATTGTAGGTTGAAAGATTCAAGGCTAATTGAACTTGAAAGAGAATTATAGGAAAAAGGTAATTTGTTGATAGTAGATATAGTGGGATTTGGGAGCATGATTAGAACATAAAGTGATTTCATTAAGTAGCCAGTATAAATGGTGTTAATATGTTTCATAAGGAAATTTATATTTGAATATAAAAGATTTTTTGTTGAATAACTGGTGAGATAAGCCGCCAAGCGGAGCTTTCACGTAAGCCCTATTGTCAAAATAATATAAAATGCCTTTAGTCATTACCGAAGTAACGACCAAAGGCATTTTAATTTATATCCCCCAAATAGGCACAATCAAATTCTGGCTATCAAATGCCGATAGCCTATCAGTTGTGCAAAGTACTGCTCCTGTGCCACGTTCTAAAGTTGCTTTTGTGGAGTGGTGGTTTTCTTGATTTCCATAGGGGATATATTGCCAGATGACATATGTTTTGCAGACAATAATATTTTGTTCATTATTTATCATTATTGTATTTTAGACGATTTTACTACAATGTATACCTTAAATAAGGAGTTTTCAGCGTTAAAACGCTGAGAACTCCTTTGGATGATTGGTTTGTTAAGATTATTTGAAGATCTCAAACAATTGAACCAGAATCGCCCTTTTTGTTAGATTACTCAATATAATATCACGTAAAAGTGATATTATATTGAACGACTTGCTTTATTGTGCTATTCTAAAATTAGCATTCTACACAGGAGGACTAGCTTTATGATATATAGTTATAAAAAACTTTGGAAGATGCTGATAGATAGAAAAATTACGAAAACAGAGATGCGTAAGCAAGCTGGGATCAGTACAAACATACTTGCTAAAATGGGCAAGGATGAACCTGTATCAATGGAAAGTCTTGCAAAGATAAGTACGGTATTAGAATGTGGGCTTGACGATATTGTGGAAATTGTAAATGACAAAAAAACGGAGGAGATGTAATGAAATCAAACTTTAGTTTTTTGGCAGAAAAATTCCCTGTCTTATACCAAATTGGCATTTTAGCAGAAAAATATCTTTATTCAGATGCAAATTCTTGCCTAATCAAATTAGGTATGTTGGGTGAAACTATTGTTAATTTGATGCTTAAATTAGATGGCATGAATCCTCCTGAGATTGAAAATACACATGCCAATAGAATCCGACTTTTAAAAAAAGAGGGACTTTTGCCACATGATATAGACGATATTCTTTATGTACTTAGAACAACAAGAAATGATGCTATACATCAGAACTTTGAAGACGAAGAAAAATGTAAAACCTTGATAGAAATGGCATACACACTTTCTGTTTGGTTTATGCAAACCTATGGGGACTGGAACTTCAATTCAAGCACCTTTGTGCTTCCTATCGATGATAAAACAGACTATGACAACATTATTAGAGAAAAAGAAAGTGTCATAAAAGAACTTACTAAGAAGATTGAAAGCATTCCATCACAGAAAATAAACAATAATGATCGCCGGCATCAAGCAAACAAAGCAGCATCTTTTATCAATCTTTCTGAAAAAGAAACTCGATATATTATTGATGAGGAGCTTCGCAAAATAGGTTGGGAAGCAGACACAGACAACCTAAGATATTCAAAAGGAATCCGTCCACAGAAAGGCAAAAATATTGCAATAGCAGAATGGCCGACGAATTCAAAGATAAGCAGTCGAGGGTTTGCTGACTATGCTTTCTTTGTTGGCACAAAGCTTGTAGCAGTAGTCGAGGCTAAAAAAGCTCTTATTGATGTTCCTAATATAATAGATGTTCAGTGCAAAGAATATGCCCATAAGATTAAAGATGAGCACTCTGAATATGTAATAGGTCAATGGCAGGAGTATAAAGTTCCATTTGTATTTGCAACCAATGGCCGAAAATACTTAGAGCAGTATAAAGAAAAATCGGGAATATGGTTTCTTGATTTGCGAAATGAAAGTAATATTCCAAAGCCGCTTCGTGGTTGGGTTAGCCCTCAGGGCATTATGGAATGGCTTGAAAAGGATATAGAAAAAACAAATAATAAGCTGCAAAACACATCTAAAAACTTATTAACAGATAAAGACGGCCTTAATTTAAGAGAATATCAAATTGAGGCTATTGGTGCTGTAGAAAATGCAATTATTAATGGTGCAAGTACCGCATTACTTTCAATGGCAACAGGAACAGGCAAAACACGTACTATTTTAGGAATGATTTATCGCTTTTTAAAATCAGGTCGTTTCCGTAGAATATTGTTCTTAGTAGACCGCACCGCTTTAGGTGAGCAAGCTCAAGATGTATTTAAAGAAGTAAAGCTTGAAGATGTAATGACCCTTGATAATATTTACAATATTAAAAATTTAGAAGATAAAGAAATTGATCCGGAAACAAAAATACAAGTTGCCACAGTACAAAGCCTTGTTAAACGTATTATGTATAATACAGGCAAAACAATGCCAGCTGTTTCTGACTATGATTTAATTATAGTGGATGAAGCACATAGAGGTTACATTTTAGATAAAGAAGCTGGCGAGGATGAACTTTTATATCGCAATCAAGATGATTTCGTCAGCAAATATCGCACTGTAATTGAATATTTTGATGCAGTTAAAGTTGCTCTTACAGCTACCCCCGCATTACATACTACTGAAATTTTCGGCAAACCTGTTTATGAATATAGCTACCGCAGGGCTGTTGTGGAAGGGTATCTTATTGACCACGATGCACCACATAACCTAACAACTAAACTGAGTGAAGAAGGTATTACCTACGAAAAAGGTGAAGTTGTTCCTGTCTATGATCCTATTACAGGAGAAATTACAAATAGTGCGGAGCTTGAAGATGAGCTAAAATTTGATGTGGAGCAATTTAATAAGCGTGTTATCACTTCAAATTTTAACCGTGCAGTTTTAGAAGAAATAGCAAATGATATAAACCCAACCGGGAAGGGCAAAACTCTAATCTATGCTGTGGATGATAACCATGCCAATATGATTGTAAACATATTGCGTGAAATCTATGAGCCATATGGCATAAGTAATAATGCAATTATGAAAATAACGGGCAAATCGGGTGATAAAAAGCGTGTATTAGAGCTGATTCGTGCTTTTAAAAATGAGCAGTATCCCAATATTGCAGTAACAGTTGACCTTTTAACCACGGGCATTGATGTGCCTGAAATCACCACTTTAATTTTTATGCGCCGTGTCAAATCTCGTATTTTATACGAGCAAATGCTTGGCCGTGCTACACGACTTTGTGACAAAATCGGTAAAAATCATTTTGAGATTTATGACCCAGTTGGTGTGTATGAATCACTGCAAGATGTCAGCACTATGAAACCGGTGGTTGCAAATGCGAATGCAAGCTTTGTAGACTTGCTAAATGGTCTTGAAGCCCTCGACACAGATGCGCAAATACAAAATCAAATTGATATGATTGTTGCGAAAATTCGCAGAAAACAAAAGGGAATGACCACAAGACAAAAAGACCAATTTGAGCACCTTACAGAGGGTAAAAACCCAACTCAATTTATAGAGCATATTAGAAACTTGTCCCCAAGTGAAAGTAAGAATATCTTACTTAACAAACAAGAGCTTTTTTATATGTTAAATGAAGGCGGTGTAGACGCAAGGCGTGCTGTGGTGATTTCTGATAAGGAAGATAAGCTTTTAACTCATACCAGAGGTTATGGCAAAGGGCAAAAGCCACAAGACTATTTAGAAGAATTCAAAACCTTTATCACTGAAAATGCTAATAAGATTGAAGCCCTCAAACTGATTTGTACTCGCCCCGCTGAGCTTACACGTTCGGCACTAAAATCTCTAAAAATTGAGCTTGATAGTAAAGGCTTTACCGAAACCCAGCTCAACAGTGCCTGGAAAGAAACCACAAATGAAGAAATTGCAGCAGATATAATTAGCTTTATTCGCTCGCAAGTAGTGGGCTCAAAGCTTCTGGGACATAATGAACGCATACAAAAAGCAGTATCAAAACTGAAAGTAGCACACAATTTTTCTAAAATGGAGCTGGATTGGCTTGACCATATAGAAAAGTTTTTGCTCACCGAAACCGTGTTGAGTGAAGAAACATTTAATCTTGGTAGATTTCGTGACTTTGGTGGATATAACCGCATAGATAAGCTGTTTAAAAACAAATTAAAAGATTACATTATAGAGTTAAATACATACCTCTATGATGATGGAGGCAAAGTAGCATAATGAGTAATCAAGAAATTGTACAAAAACTGTGGAATCTTTGTAATGTACTGCGTGACGATGGCATCACCTATCACCAGTATGTTACAGAGCTTACTTATATCCTGTTTTTAAAAATGATGCAAGAAACTGCACAAGAAAGAAATATTATTGAGAATATAGTAGATTTAACTGAGTGCATAGAGTTAAAAAGAGAAACTACAGTTGAAGAAATAGTAAAGGCAATTGATTATAGCTTAGAAACATCATTAAGTAATAAATCAGAAAAAACAAAACTAAGCAAAAAGGAAAGCTCTTTAATAGAAAAGAAAGATCTTGTGGAATATTCATGGGAAAACCTTGTTTCTAAAGATGGTACTGAGCTGAAAAAATACTACAATACCTTACTTCGTCTGTTGGGTGAACACTGCAAAGGGCATATTCGTGACATTTACCGTGATGCGAGAAGTAATATTGACGAGCCGAAAAACCTTGAAAAAATTATCAAAAACATCGACATCCTTGACTGGTACAGTGTAGACAAGGATGGCTTTGGTGACCTTTATGAAGGACTACTGGAGAAAAACGCCAACGAAAAGAAATCTGGTGCGGGGCAATACTTTACCCCTCGCGTGCTAATTGATGTAATGGTGAAGCTAACAAAACCACAGGTGGGCGAAACTTGTAACGACCCTGCTTGCGGTACATTTGGTTTTATGATAGCGGCTGATCGTTATGTAAAAGAACATAACGACATGTTTGCTTTGTCCGACAGTCAATATAATTTTCAAAAGCATAAGGCTTTTACAGGATGCGAGCTCGTTGCTGATACCCACCGCCTTGCGATGATGAATGCTATGATACACGGCATTGACAGCGATATTAAATTGGCAGATACTCTTTCAAGTCAAGGTGAGTCAATGACCGATTTTGATGTAGTATTGACAAATCCGCCTTTTGGCACAAAACAAGGTGGTGAACGTGCAACTCGTAAAGATTTAATGTATTCAACGTCAAACAAGCAATTAAACTTTTTACAGCACATTTACCGCAGTTTAAAACAAGACGGTAAGGCTCGTGCTGCTGTTGTGCTACCTGACAATGTGCTTTTTGCTGACGGCGATGGTGCAAAAATACGTGAAGACTTAATGAACAAATGTAATTTGCATACTGTTTTGCGTTTGCCTACAGGCATTTTTTACGCACAAGGGGTTAAAACCAATGTGCTGTTTTTCACCCGTGGTAAAACCAATGAGGACAACACTAAAGAAGTTTGGTTTTATGATATGCGTACCAATATGCCTTCTTTTGGCAAAACAACACCGCTAAAAATAGAGCATTTTATAGACTTTATAAAAGCATATGAAGCAGCAGATAGGCACGCTGTAAATGATGAGCGCTTCTCAGTTTTTACCCGTGAAGAAATAGAAAAGAAAAATAACAGTCTTGATTTAGGCTTAATTCGTGATGATAGCGTATTGGATTATGAGGACTTGCAAGACCCGATTGAAAGTGGTGAAGAAGTGATTGCGCAGCTTGAAGAAGCAGTAGATTTGATTATGAGCGTGGTAAAAGAGCTGAGAAGTCTTGGCGGTGAACGCTAATGGCAAAGAAAAAAGAAAACCTTGCTTTTGAAGAAAGACTGGAAAAAGCAATTGTTCCAGAAGGGGAAAGGCCTTATAAGGTGCCCGATAACTGGGTGTGGACGAGGTTGGGTGAAGTCACCGATATTGTGGGTGGCGGAACTCCGTCTTCTACCGTACCTGAATACTATGAAAACGGTAATATACCATGGATTAGCCCAGTTGATTTGTCTGGATATACTGAAAAGTATATTTCTAATGGCAAAAAAAACATAACAGAATTAGGCTTACAAAAATCGTCGGCTAAACTTATGCCTACAGATACCGTATTGTTATCATCAAGGGCACCAATAGGATATGTAGCGATAGCCAATAATAAGTTATGTACCAATCAAGGCTTTAAAAGTTTTTTACCATCTAAAGCCTTTATTCCAAGTTTTTTATATTGGTATTTAAAACATAGTAAAGAGTTGTTAGAAAGTTATGCAAGTGGAACTACTTTTTTAGAATTATCAGGAAGCAAGGCAAGTTTAGTTGAATTTCCACTCCCACCGCTTGCAGAGCAACAACGCATTGTTGAACGCATTGAAAGCCTGTTTCCCAAATTGGACGAGGCAAAAGAAAAGGTACAAACCTCACTTGATAGCTTTGAAAAACGTAAAGCCGCTATTTTGAATAAAGCGTTTACAGGCGAACTCACACAAAAATGGCGAGAAGAAAATGGAGTGAGTTTTGATAGTTGGCGTACTGATATTTTGAAAAATGTTAGCAAAATATCTTCTGGGGGAACACCATCAAGAACAAATCCTGATTTTTATACAGGCAATATTCCATGGATAAAAACTGGAGAAATATTCTGGAATGATATTTACGATAGCGAAGAAAAAATTACTAACGAGGCATTAGAAAACAGCTCTGCTAAAGTTTTTCCGGTTGATACAGTTGTAGTTGCTATGTATGGTATGGGTGTAACGCGTGGCAGAGCTGGAATTTTAAAAGTTAGATCTGCTACAAATCAAGCTGTATGTGCATTAATACCGAATGGAAACTTAAAAACAGAAATTTTGTTCTATTACTTTATGAACAACTATGAGAAATTTAGAGCTCAATCAGTCGGGGGAAACCAATTGAATCTTAGTGGAAAAATAATTTCAGGATTTGAAATCAATATTCCCGATCTCCCCGAACAAACCGAAATAGTCCGTATTCTCGACAGCATTTTTGAAAAAGAAAAGCAAGCAAAAGAGCTTGTAAGCTCCATTGGAAAAATAGACCTAATGAAAAAAGCAATCCTTGCCCGTGCTTTTCGCGGTGAGCTAGGAACAAACGACCCAGAGGAAGAGAGTGCAATAGAGCTGCTTAAAGAAATTTTGGAGGTGGAATCTTGAAAATCAATAGCTTGGAGATTAAAGGTTATAAAAATTTAAATGATATTCAACTTACATTTGAAGAGAATTCTGCTGTTAATGCCATAATAGGCAACAATGGTAGCGGTAAATCAAATATTTTAGAAGCTATAGTCCAAATTTTCTCCTCTGTTATCTCAAATGAAAAATTAGAATTTGTGTTTGATATTAGGTATTCAATTGATAATGCTCATTATAAAATAACCAATAAAGAGAAGATATTTATTTTTACTAAAGATGAAAAAGTAGTAAAAAAGCAAGAAATTTCTACATCAATTCCTCTTGGAATATTTTTGTATTATTGTGGTGAAACTGACCGACTATTAAAGTTGTCTAATGACTTTGTAGATAAAGCTTTTAATAAGGCACTAAAAGACGATGATGAAGTTGTTTTAAAGTATTTAAGTTTTATCGAATTAAAAGATTTCCCTTGTGCCTTAATTGCGAATGCTGCTTATAAAAACAGCACCTATCAAAAGATATGCGATTTAATTGGCATTGAAGAAATTGGCGGTCCTATATTATTACATCTAAAAAGACCCCAATGGAGTAAATCTGCTCCTATAACAAACGACTCCTTTTGGAATGCTCAAGGAACGGTTGCAAACTTACTACACGCTTTTAAAGATTGCGGACAATTGCAAATTACAAGTAAGGATAATGCAGTAATACGGATACACTCTTTACATGCATTAAATGATATTTCAGAAAACCCGTTCAATTTACTTACAATGTTTAAATTGTTAATGCAAGCAAATATTTTAGAAAGTATTGATTTTAATATCGTTAAAGACGGCAAACCGATTACTCCAGATACTCTAAGTGAGGGAGAAAAGCAATTAGCACAGCTTCTTTGTTTTTTAGAGGCAACAAAAGAATATCGAGCTTTGTTTTTATTAGATGAGTTCGACTCATATTTGCATCCAAGCTGGCAAAGAAAATTTGCTGAGATAATTGCAGATATTGACATTCGGGGCCAAATTATATTTACAACGCATTCTCCATTAACACTTGGCAAAATGAAACAAGAAAATATAAGAATTATAAAAGATGGGCAAATCTATGCGCCATCTGTCAGTACGTACAATCGTGATATTTCAGAAGTGCTTGAAGAAATTATGGACGTAGGATTAAGACCGATTGAAGTACAGAAATGTATTGATGATTTTAAATCTACCGCTATGTTTAACAAAAAGGAACAGGCTCTTATACATTATGAAACTTTAAAGACTGTTTTATCTGAAACAGATCCATTTTGGAATACAGCAAATATTTTACTGGCAAGGTTGGGTGATTAGTTGAAGTATATAGAAAAACAATCTCCACCAGAACGTTTTATTCGTTATAAAAAAGGGTGTGGAGCAACATTTGAAGACTTATCAGAAAATCATATAGATATTAAACAGGAATTGAGAGCATCCTTAGTGGAGGAACAGGGCTATATTTGTTGTTATTGTGGGTGTAGGATTGATGCAACTGATGCGATAGTTGAACACCTTAAACCAAAAGATGGCAATAAATATCCGCAATTACAACTAGAGTATACAAATTTATTAGCATCATGCGATGGCGGACAAAACGCGAGACATAATGGACGAGTGTACCCATCTTGCTGCGATAATTGTAAAGATAATTCTGAAATTAACCTTCATCCATTGATGCCAGAGTGCGAAAGTAGGTTTTTGTTTGATGCAGAAGGAGATATTATTTGTGCACAAGATGATTTGGAAGCGATTGAAACGATTCGTGTTTTAAATCTAAAGAGCCCTGTTCTTAAAAATAGGAGAAAAGCGGTAGTTGCAGGGGTTCAATATCTGCCGGATGAATGGAATTGGGGAGAGGAACTTAACAAGTTAAAGGAAAAAGAAGAAGGCAAGTATAGAGAATTTTGCTTTGTTATGGAGTCATATATACGAAATTTTAAATTACGGCCGATATTAAAATAGAGAGGTTTAAATTGGAATAAGGTACAGAAGTGGAAATTCAAGAAGGGGGTGAATGAGTTTGACAAAATGGGAGAAAGTTAAAGAAGAGGTTTTGTTTACTTGCAAACGATATTGCTGTTTTTGTGAGAAATATAAAGGGAGAGATATAGAGGTCCACCATATTATTCAAAAAGCGGATGGTGGGGAAGATTGTTTTGAGAATGCAATACCGCTATGTTTTGACTGTCATAGTGAGATTGGGAGTTACAATGTAAATCATCCTAAAGGTAATAGATTTAAACCTGGTGAGTTGAATAGAATAAGAGATGCATTTTATTTAAATGCAGAGAAATTAGTTCGGAACCCTCGAGAGTATAGTGATCACGATAAATCATTATTGAAAAAATTTAAAGATGACTGTACTGATATTATAGAGTATATTGTTAGTAAAGATTTTTCTGGTGAACTTATAGACATAAATCTGAGTGACAATATAGATGATTTAGTTACTAATAAATGGTCTAGTATGAAAGTTCTCTTTGAAAACAAAAAATTAGAACAAATGAAAATGGATATTTTTGATCTTATGAATGAACTACAATACTATATTTCTGATGAGTTTTTAAGATATCATGAAGGAAGTGGTATGCTGATTTTCAGGAATCAATCTCCAGAAGAAGGATGCAAGCTTCGTGATGTTCTGCGACCTAATACAATTCGAATAAGAAAAGAACTGCAAAAGCAATTAAAAGATTTGTATTCAGCATAATGACAGGATTTCATAAGAGGGCAATGCGGACCTTTTTGCGGACCAATTCGCATTAATACGACCTGGACTTATTAGACATAATGGAAAAGAGAAACCTCTGAATACCCGGATTATCTGCATCGTAAGATACGGTATAGACGCCTGAAAACACCAATTTCCCAATTCCCAAGCCATGGGTCGATAATTCGCACCTCTTCACTCGCTTTAGTAAAAAAAATTCTTTGTTAATGAAATGGATGAAGATTAAATTTGAACTTTGATGGTTACCGGATTGCCTACCCACATGGTCATGAAATCATTAAGAAGGTATGGGATAATTAGGATGGTTGAGAGCAGGAGTAGACGCCTGCTTTTTTCTGTTGGCAAATTTGTGAAGGATATTATTACCTTTTGCCGAAGTATGTAGGAGATGGTAAAAGGGAGTGGTTATAAGTGGATTTAACCTGGTTGCCAGGAATACCCACGTATGGGACAAAAGCATATAACTCGTTTCTAATATCTTTCGTTTCAGGCACCTACTCTGGATTTTTATATAGTATCTTTACTGGAGTTATTGTAGGGGTAATTTTATTAATTGCCCAATGGAAGACCGATTCAAGAATAGCAAGAAGAGGTTATCAGAGAGAGTTTGCACTTTTAAAAGAAAGGATACGTCAAATTATTGATTATCCTGATGAAATAAATATATCGAGTGCAGTGGAGTCTATTCCTCCAGTTGCAATAAAGCTAGGAGATGAAATTGAAAAATTCCCTATTGATTTATTAATGGATGAATTTCCAGCCAGTAATGAATTTATTAAATTATTAAAAGATGTCCAAAAGACTAGGGCAGAATTTGTTGTAACAGCTGCAGAGCTGGATAATTTACTTTCTAATTTTGTTAGGAAGTTTAACATTTCTAGAGAGGCAATTTATACAAATGATAAACCTTTGATTAATTATATTATAAGCAGACTTAATGGGGTCGATGCTTGTACAGCAGCTACTACGGTCTTGCCTATATGTAGAGTTTCTGACAAGTTAGAACAAGGATATTTAGAGGGCTTGAAATTAGATCATATTAGTAATCAAGTTAAATTATATTTAGAAATGAGAGCAAATATATTTGAAAAGGTTAAACTTATTAATGATTACTTAAAATAGAAATTAATCCTTCGGGCTTTTTTCTTTAAATAGTGCCACTATTATTTATAAATCCTTATTTAATCAGTATTTGATGGCTAAAAATTAGTGATACTTGCTTTCAAATTGTCACTAAGTAACGCAAAAGTTCACCAAGAATAAAGGTGATAAACTCAGTAAAATCAAGCTTTTAGCAACATAAAAAAACGTAAACAAATCAATAAAATCAGACTTCGAATCAATAGGTCGATGGGACACTGCTAGGATCACCATTAAATTTAAGCATTTGCATTATTGTGGAGGCTTTTAAAATAGTAATAAGGCGCATAAAAAAAGACCCTTATTTGATCAGAATGAAGTGCCTTGCAGGTGCTGATTTTACTAGGTTTTTGAATTATGTAAATTGCGCCTTAAATTGCGCCTTAGGGAGTGGTTTAAGACGCAAAAAACTGCTAAAAACTGCTAAAGGTAAAAATAATCAACAAAGAAAAGGCTTTTATTTATCTAGGGTTAAGAGGGATTAATAGTCATAATAAAGCGTCAACTAAACATCTTTATTTCGTTGACATCGAAGAGGTCTGCGGTTCGATTCCGCCTAACCCCACCATTTGATTTTATTAGCTCCGTGAGTATTCACGGAGCTTTTTTGTTCCTTAAAAATAGGTCAAATACAGTAAAATGTTGCTAATTTGTCCCTTACAATAGCAAGAGAGTGTCAACGAAGCACTCTAACAAACTGAGCTATAATCTTTAGAGGAAAAATATTCAGGAACGATTGAAATAAAATATTTTTGTAAAAAGTAAAACAACTCGTATTAAGCAGGAAATAATTACCTATATAGAGAAATGATACCTAAGTTCTATTATCGAAGGAGTTGCTTATGAAAAAGTTATTAGTGATATTATGCTTATTTCTTGGTTTGCACTCAATTGCTTGGGCAAGCCCCAACGACTCAGTGAATCCATCGAGTCAGCCAAATATATCTGTGATAGTATTGGCGAATCCGAGTATTCTTGTGGATAATAAATTTGTAACCGAAATAAGGGCTGCTTTGAAAGAAAAATTTAAGCAAGCAACTAGTGTAGTAATTTATGGAGATGACCAAGCCAAGTCACCTGAATTTTTGGAGTTTATAGAAAAAGTCCAAACAGACCCAAATAATGAAAAAGGAATAAGAGTAATCAGTAATACTGCGTTAGCTGAGTATGGAAGGGCCACAAAGTCTAATTATGTAATATTGATAAAAGTAACTAACTGTAATTATATCATTGGTTCCCATACTGATATGAAAGGACAAGTATCTGTAATTGATGTGGCGTCACAAAAATATGTGGAAAATCGAACCTGGTATAAAGAAGAAACTTGGTGGACTGAGGGAACTAGATATTTAATTAAAAGATTAGCCACTGACTTTAATTGGTCTCCGTCCATGGAGGTGGCGAACAATAACCAAACTAGTACTCAAGAAGACGAAAAAAAATCTTCTGTGGTTGTATTTTTGCCTGACGTCATCCTGGAAAAACCTGAGTTGGTCGAGCAGGTAAGGAAGACGGTTTCGGAAAAATTCAAAGTAAGTGATGTTCCCATTTTCATTGATGATAAGCCTAAATCTCCTGAGTTTTTGAAATTTATTGGCGATGTTATAACTGACAGCGCTAAACAGCAAGCCTTTGTCTTGAAGAAAGAGCGGCTTGTCGAATATGGAAAAAGCACCAACTCAAACCCAATGACAGTCATTTTAGTAAAAAGTGATTACAGAGGTGGATACAGTTATCGTTTAAAGGAAGAGATTCTCGTAGTCGACACTGATTCAAACAAGTATTTGGCAAATGTCGTTTATGATATGGGCGATGGTAACAACCGACGAGATGGCATTCATTTCCTAATGGACAAACTACAAAATGAGTTCAAGTTACCGTAAACTATTACTAGTGAAGAGGCGGAGTGAAGTGCCGCCTCTTTTCATTAGTTTACTACTTGGGGGGCACCTTAGAATTAGAGAAGGATTGGTTAATTATAAAACAAGGTATTGACTGATATTGCTTATTTTATGGATGGTGTTAATAAAGAAAAAATTGAATTTGTGATTAAAGAAGAGTGCAAGAATAATACGCCTTGAATCTTGACTGTTGTGTCTTACGTGGCAATGGATGATGGTTTAGGGTGGTTATAAGATGAAAAATAAGGTCACGACTGAGTCGTGGCCT
>Ga0316613_10001037_pt1 | contig 19704 bp, 18 predicted proteins | sample OWC_soil_day10_C_2_FD_207647 | JGI IMG/M metagenome (GOLD analysis project Ga0316613, IMG submission 207647) | Wetland soil microbial communities from Old Woman Creek delta, Ohio, United States - OWC_soil_day10_CT_b | ecosystem: Environmental > Terrestrial > Soil > Wetlands | place: USA: Ohio...
CTGTTGATTTAGTCATACAGCACCCCCTTTCATAATGCAAGTATATTATAAATGTATAATTAATTAAACAAAATGTCAAGTTTATTTTACATTATTAAATAGAGGCTGGCAAATGTAAAAACTCTGTGGGCGAGTCTCGTCTACAGAGTTTTTGCATATTCAGAGGAGTTATGCTTAAAATGTTACTATGGGTAAAAGGCCTAAAGCAGCAGGGAAAATAGTAAGCTTGTCGAATGACGCCTAGTGGGAGTCAGTACCCCCCAGTATATGTGCGGCGTGACTGGAGTTCGAGCAAGTGAGAAAGTCGATATCAGGAAGGTGTTGCTAACAGGTGAGGATTGAATTGCACAAGCTCATCGGAGATGAAACTCAATTTTCAATTGAGCATAGATTGCTCAACATAGTATTAATTTTTGGCCTTATTTTAGCGGTATGGAGTGGGATCACTAATTATCTGCTTGATTTAGATTCCTTACTAGTGTTGACTTGCATAGTCAGTGCGGTTATTATGGCAGCTCTTTACTATGTATCTGCTGTGCAGAAAGAATATACAATTGTCGTTTTTCTTTTGATAAGTGCTATCTTTATCATTGCTCCGGTTTCATGGATTTTAAATGGGGGAATTTCAGGGAGTATCGCGTTCTACATAATATTGTTTTCCTCGGTGGCGGCAACTGTATTTTCCGGTTTTAGAAGAAGTGTGGTAATCGCTTATTTTATAATCATATCAGGTGTTCTCTTATTATTGGAATATAAATATCCTTCGATAATTGTCGGCTATTCTAGTAATGCCGAAAGATTTATTGACATTTTTATTGGGTTAACAACTACTATAATTGCTAATACCGTAGTATTTGTGATCATTCTAAAACATTACAACCAAGAACATGAAAGAGCAAAAAAATATTTAGCGCAAAGCCAGCAGGCACAAGAAAGCTTATTGTATTTCAGCTACCATGATGCTTTGACTGGTCTTTATAACCGGACGTATTTTGAAAGAGAAGTAACCGATTTTGAGCATCAAAGTGAAAGTGGAATTGGTGTATTTGCGGTAGATATAGACAGATTAAAGTTTATTAATGATACATTAGGTCATGAGCAAGGTGATGCAACGCTGGTTCGGGCGGCAAAAGTTTTGCAAGAGTCATTTGGAGAAAATAGTACTATTGCAAGAATTGGCGGGGACGAATTCGCAGTTGTAGTTCGAGGGGTCACTACAAATGATATGGAGGCCATGTATAAACGTATTCACGATACCATTCAGACTGAAAATGAAAGGCTTGCTGAGGTTGCCATTCCGTTAGAAATGTCGGTCGGTTACGCATATTCTAGTGATATTGATAAGTCAAAACGCGCTCTATTACGTGACGCTGATAATAAAATGTATCGAGAAAAACTGTACCGCAAGGCTGGCACTGAGGGATCGATAATCCAAACTGTTAAAAATATGTTATCAGCGCGAGATTATGACACTGGGGTTCACGGCGATAGATTGCAAAATTTAATAGCAAGTTTTGCAAGTGCAGCAGGGATACCGGGGTCGGCGATTGCTGATATTCAATTGTTTGCCGAGTTTCATGATGTTGGGAAAATTGGTGTTCCTGACCGCATTCTTCATAAGCCTGGGCCGTTAGCTAAAGAAGAACGAGAACAGATACAACAGCACTGTGAAATCGGTTATCGCATTGCTCAGGCATCCACAGATCTATTACCTATTGCCGACTGGATATTAAAGCATCATGAATGGTGGAATGGAGAAGGTTATCCATTAGGAATCAAGGGTGATACAATTCCCTTAGAATGTCGTATTGTTGCCATAGCCGATGCCTATGATGCGATGGTTAGTGACCGCCCTTATCGAAAAGCCATAAGCCATGAAGCTGCAATTAATGAGCTGCAGAGGTGCGCTGGTGCTCAATTTGATCCTGTATTAGTACAAATATTTACTACGATTAGATGAATCATTCGATTTGTCTAGTCTTTTCGTATGATAGAGCATAGGTGTAGTTACCACACATAATCTAATGTTTTTCAATTGGTTGAATCAACACTTCGCTTAGTTGATATGCCCATTCAGTCAGGATATGTACCACTTCGGCCCTGTTTTTGCAACATTTGGTAAATTAAGGTTGCAAATTTATACCAGTCCCTATATAGTTAGTTTAGACACAGAGCTGTAGTGGTAGGCAAAAACACTCCGGTAACTGTCGGTGGCGTATCTCTCTTCCCATTGTTCGAGAAGCATTTTGAAAGTAGGTGTATTGATGAACAGTCGGTTTGACGGTGTATACTCTAATCTCCAGACAATATTGAAAAATACCCTTGGCCGCCAGGTAAAAGTCTATGGTAACCTACAGGAAAGTGATGATACAAGAATTTTAGAACAATTTGAGCTTAAAAAAAATGATAATAATCGTACCATGCAGGTAGCACTCCGTTTCAATGATTCTTCTAGTCGCACTTTTAACAGGGTAGTAGCAGCCACTATCGACTGGGGTTATTTGCTAAAGCGCACTAAGCCGTTGGTCTGGCTGTATGATGATAAAAAACAGGGCTCTTCTTGTAAAATTTTATTTGATGTTAAAGAGTAATCGCGACAAATCATCTTAGGCACACTATATAGCGATTTCTTTAGCAGATTCGATTAATTTCGATTCTGCTATTTATTTTTTAAAAAAATAAAATCTAATTGACAGGTATTATATGATTTGGTATATTTATCTTGTAACATTTTGTCGAACGTGGTAATACGAAGGAGAAATGAAAATGAAAGCAACTGGAATTGTTAGAAGGGTGGACGAACTCGGCAGAGTGGTAATACCTATCGAATTGCGCCGTACCTTTGGTATCGAAGAAAAGGATGGCCTCGAAATATATACTGATAATGACCGAATCATTTTGCGAAAATATGAGCCTGCTTGCGTATTTTGTGGAAGTGCTGATGAGGTAACTGATTTCAAGGGTAAAAATGTTTGTAAAGAATGTCTTTTAGTTATGAGTCAAAGAGCAGTGTAATAATTCAAAAATAAGTCGTATCCTTCGGGGTGCGGCTTTTTTATGGGGGTAGTTCTATGAATATTAATGTTACGTTCTTGCCTGCGGAAGTAAGTGATATAGATTTATCTAATACGGTCTGCATTATTTTGGATATTTTCCGAGCAACCACCAGTATTACTACAGCCATGGCTAACGGCTGTAAGGCAATTTATCCTGTAGTTTCGGTTGAAGAGGCTCATGCGCAGGCAGTACAAACAGGATTGTGTCTATTGGCCGGAGAACGGCAGTCTATTAAGATAGACGGCTTTGACTTAGGCAACTCCCCGTATGAGTTTTCTAAGGACGTTGTAGAAAGCCGACATATCATCATGACGACAACGAATGGAACTGTTGCTATTCGCGCTGCTCAAGGGTCATACCGGACGCTAATAGGTTCTTTTTTAAATGCGCATGCAGTATGTAAAAAAGTTTTGGAGTATGGCAACGATGTGTTACTTGTTTGTGCAGGAACAGACCGGATGTTTTCCCTGGAAGATGCGTTATGTGCAGGGTTTCTTGTTGATATTATCCATAGAGCAGCAACAGAAGCTCGGTTAACAGATGCTGCTTGTGCTGCCCAGCTTATGTATTTGCAGGCAAAAGATGGGCTCATCGCCACTGCCAAAAACAGTCGGAACGGTAAGCGCTTGTGTGAAATAAACCATCAGGATGATGTCGAGTATTGTTTCCAAAAAGATATTATAGAAGTTGTGCCCGAATATAAGGACGGAGTTATCTTTTTGAAGCAAAGCTAGTATGAATATTCCTCCGTAAGGTCGTTTGTAAGGGGTATGTTGAATTATCCAATAAATTCTAAACAAATTCTAAAAAATGGTGGGTAGTATTTAACTAGATAGATTCAGCATTAACCAAAAAGGAAGTGTTCCTATGAAAAGTGTGGCGAAAAAGGTAATCATATACTCAATGCTCGGTATAATGCAAGTTGGCATGGTATCATCGGTAGCTGCAGCAGCACCAGGACCCTTACAAAGCAGTGGAATAGTACAGCTTGATCATCATGATCAGAGAGACCACAGTGACGATGAACGACGGCGGCATGACGAACGAATGCGTCAAGAAAATGAGCGGCACGAAAGAGAAATGAGGCGGCGCCATTACGAGAGTGAGCGGGAATGGCGTGAACGTCAGAGGCGTGAAGATGACCGTCATGACCGTGAATTGCGTGATATTGCCGCTATTTTGATTGGGATTGTAATTGGCAGCGCATCAAATGACTAAAACAACAGGGGTGGGCGGTTGTGCAAATTGTCAATGATGGGCCTGGATTGAAATAAATTGGTAAGAAATTATGGATTTAATAATTATTTGTATTAATGTGTGTTACAATAATAGTGTATCAAGCAGTATCGTAGTCTAATACTATAATGAGGCTGCTCGCTTGAGGTAGCAAAATAAACAGTGACGAGGAGTGTGTATTATGTGCGATGAAGAGGATCTAGAAATGACGGATGAAATCCCGGTACTTTTTACTGATGATGTTGAACTCCTTGGAGACCGCTTGATGGACATTATAATTGCAATGGGCTTGCCAGAAGAGCAGACCAATGCGGCACTAAGATTGATTAACGATGCAGTTGAAGAGCATCACCAAAACATTCTCGATACCTTTGAGGATACTATCGATATCGATGAAGATGAAGATGAAGAAGCAAACGATTAGTTTTTTTAAAAGCCGCGAAATTCGCGGCTTTTAATTTTGCCCTAAGGCGGAAAAAATTGCATTTCCTCTTGCGAACTCTGATAAAGTATAATGGGTATGGAACTACACACTTTATAAGAGCAAGGATGAGTAAATGCAAGGAAAAATACGGATGCCGATCATATTGTCGGCACTATTAGTATTGGTTCTGGGGTTAATGCCATTATCGGTTAATGCAGCAACTGATAATTTGTTAAAGCAAGTAGTAGCGCAACTAGTTCAAACACAAAAATCTCCATTGCAAGGAAAGGTAATCGTCATTGACCCTGGTCATGGTGGCAGTGATACGGGTGCCATCGGTCCCCAGAACGTCATGGAAAAAAATATTACATTGGCTATTAGTAAAGAATTGCGTAATTTACTGACAAGTGGTGGGGCAAAGGTAATTATGACGCGTATATCTGACAACGATGTCGCTTATGCTAGCGCAGGTGACAAAGAAGAACTGGCAGCTCGTGTCGCGATTGCCAACAAGGCAAATGCGGATTTGTTTGTAAGTATCCATGCTGATGCTTTTTCTACTTTGACCGGTGGTACAACAACCTATACTTATGGTACTAAAAGCGATAATGTTGCCCCGTTGGTACAGGCTAATTTGGTTGCGCAATTAAAGCTATATGATCGGGGCGTTCAACAAAGTGATTACTATGTCCTCAAGAATACCCAAATGCCAGCGATATTGACAGAAGCAGCTTTTATCTCTAATCCTAAGGAAGAAAAATTGCTTGCTAATCGCAGCTTTGACAAAAAAGTGGCAGTAGGAATTTACAATGGGATTAAGCAATATTTTGGTAGTTAAATCCTTTTTAAAAAACCGTAAGCATTTTGCTTACGGTTTTTTATTGATATGGGAAATCTTGCGAAGGGGTTTTTCCAGGGAAAATATATCCTCAAGTTTTTCACCCATGAAATAGTGAACGTCTTTTATTGCCTGATTGTAAATAGGAGGACCGATGTTTTTTAGTATGAAATCCAGCAGCAGTGTTGCTGATAAATCAGTAATTACCTCATCTTTTTCAGTAAAATAGTAGTTCTTTATATCTTCAACAGCAAGCTGCTGTTGTTCTTTTGTTAATTGTATATTTTTCATTGTTATCTCCCAATAAGTACATTATCCTAAAATTATAGCATATACGGTAATTTATTATCAATAATAAGGAAATGAGTGGGAGGAAAGTATGAAGTAATGGACATATATTATTGGAAAAGAACTAGAGTACGTTAATTAGGCGAAATAATGGAAAAGCAGGCAGCTGACAGGCGGTTTCCTATTGAATTTTGGAAACTGAAATACTATAATAGTTTATGAGTGGGGGATTGCACTACTCATTGATTGAGTTTATGGAAGAGGGAGATACAATGGATGATGTAAAAAGCCTTATCCTTGATAAAGCAACCGAACGAATGGATCGCTTTGGTTTTAAAAAGACAACAATGGATGAGATTAGTAAAGACTGCAGAATTTCAAAAAAAACAATATATGAACATTTTTTAGATAAAGAAGATATGTTCAAATGTCTGCTCTTGCGTGAATGTCATAAAACAATAGAGATTCTATTTGCACAGATGGGCGATGTATCTGACCCGCTGGAGAGACTAGTTTTTCTTATTAGGAAGTCAATCGCGTATTTTAACCAGGACCACTTTATTACGAGAATACTAAAAGATGATGATTTGTTTGTGGCGTTAGCAACCAGAAAATATCATGAAATTATTGATGAGGAGATTATCGCAATCATCGCCGGGATTATTCGCGAAGGGAAACAGCAGGGAAAGTTTCGGGAGGTTGATGAAATAGTCGTAGCTTATGCTGGTTTTAAGTTATTCCAAGCCTTCAGTTATGCGCGCACCAGGCCGCTGCAGCAAGAAGAGGATTATACAGAGGTGCTTGTTGATTTCATTGTCAACGCGCTTGTGAAGAAATAAATGCGGAGGGAGGTCTTTAGCATGAAAAAGGCTGTTGCTGGTTGCATTGCACTGGTTATGCTAATTCTATCTGTGGTTTTTGCCGGCTGTTCAAAGACAGAAACTGTCAAAGACGAAACACCGTTTGTTCGTTCCCAAACAATAAAAATAGATTCTATGGGGCAAAGTGCAAGCTACTCAGGTGAAGTGCGGGGAAGGTATGAAACACAGCTGGCATTCCAGATTGGCGGCAAAATTATCAAACGCCATGTCGAGCTTGGCAGTGTAGTTAATTCGGGGGATGTTTTGTTGGAGGTCGATCCCAAAGACATTCAGCAAACGGTAAACATTACTTCGGCTCAAGTTGCTTCCACCCAGTCCCAATTGAGTTTAGCTGAGATCAATTTGGAACGTTACCGTACGTTATATGAGCAAGGCGCGATCAGTCGCGCGCAACTTGATCAATACGAGAACGCCTATGAAGTCGCTCTAGCCTCCGTCAACCAGTCAACGGCTCAGTATGCGCAAGGCGCTAACCAGCTAGGCTATACCTCTTTGGTGGCAGATAGTGCTGGTGTCATTTCCAGTGTCAATGTTGAGGCCGGACAAGTCGTCAGCGCCGGTCAGTCAGTTCTGACCTTAGTAAAGGGCGGTGAACGGGAAATTGAAATCAATGTTCCGGAAAACCGTATTGACGAAATGCGCAAGGCACAGCAAGTAAGTATTAGTTTTTGGGCACTACCAGGCATTACTGCTGAGGGAAAAGTTAGGGAGATTTCACCAGTGGCTGATAAAGTCGCTCGAACTTATAAAGTTAGAATCAGTGTGATTAATCTGCCGGCAGAAGTGAACTTGGGCATGACAGCCAGTGTTGCTGTGGGGAGTTCCAGCAGTCAGCCAGCCGTGTATATCCCGCTAGCTGCCATCTACCAGACCGGTGATACTCCGAATGTATGGGTTATTCACGATGGTATAGTCAGCTTGCGCCCCATAAAGGTGGGAGTTTTTGGTGATGGCAAGGTGCAAGTTCTGGAAGGACTCCAAGATGGTGATCTCATCGTTACCGGCGGGGTACAAAAACTGCGGGAAGGGCAAAAGGTGCGGACATGAGTAAGCTCAATTTGACCGAATGGGCGCTTAATCATAAGCCGCTTGTGTATTTTTTTGTGCTGCTGACGTTCCTGTCAGGAATACTTTCCTATCAGCAGCTAGGGAGAATGGAAGATCCCGATTTTGTAATCCGCCAGATGATTGTGTCTGTGTCCTGGCCAGGGGCAAGTGCCAGGCAGGTGGAAGAACAGGTAACAGACAAAATTGAAAAGAAGCTACAGGATACACCAGGTTTGGATTTTCTGAAAAGTTATTCGCGGCCAGGGCAGGCTGTAATCTATGTGAATCTAAAAGATACGGTAAACGAAAAAGATGTTCGGCCTACCTGGCTGGAAGTGCGTAATATGGTCAATGATATCAAAGGTACTTTGCCCCAAGGCGTAGTCGGGCCTGCTTTCAATGACCGGTTTGATGACGTCTTTGGCAATATTTATGCACTTACATCAGACAGCTATAGTTATGAGGAACTACGGGAAAAAGCCGAGGAAATACGTAGAATCCTGCTTGGTGTAAAAAATGTGAGCAAGGTTGAGCTTATCGGTGTTCAGCCTGAAAAGATTTATGTTGAAATGGAAAGCAGTAAATTGGCCAGTCTGGGAATCGATCCGGCAATTATTATTGCTGCCGTAAAAGCGCAAGGCGCGATGACTCCCTCAGGCATGGTTGAAACAGTCTCAGATAATGTGTATTTGCGGGTATCGGGGATGTTCGAAGATGTCGAGGGTCTACGCAACGTACCCATTCGTGTCAATGAGCGTACCTTCCGTTTAGGCGATATTGCTACGATTGAACGCAGTTATATTGACCCAATGGAACCTAAAATGTATTTTAATGGTCAGCCCGCTATCGGCATTGTACTTGCGATGGAAAAGGGGGGGAATATTCTCACCCTGGGAACAGACCTGGCAAATACCATTTCATCAATAAATAGAGATTTGCCGCTTGGTATGGAAATCGGTCAAGTATCCAATCAACCCCAAGTGGTTAAAGAATCCATTGCTGATTTTGTTAAATCCTTGTGGGAAGCTATTATTATTGTACTAGCAGTTAGTTTTCTCAGTCTAGGTTTTCGCTCAGGTATTGTTGTTGCTCTCTGTATTCCCTTGGTCATTGCCGGTATCTTTGCCTGTATGAAGATGGGCGGCATAGATTTGCACAAGGTATCGCTGGGTGCACTAATCATGGCACTGGGTCTATTAGTCGATGATGCCATCATATCTGTTGAGATGATGACAGTAAAATTAGAGCAGGGATGGGGGCGCTTCGAGGCCGCTTGCTACGCTTACAGGGCTACCGCCTTCCCCATGCTTACAGGCACGCTGATTACTTGCGCCGGTTTTATACCTATCGGTTTTTCCAAAGGGTCGGCGGCTGAATTTACCAGCAGTCTTTTTCCTGTTATGACTATGGCGCTGTTGATCTCCTGGCTGGTATCAGTTGTGGTTACCCCGCTTTTAGGGTATAAGTTAATCAACCCCAAACATATGGCCGCTGAAGGTCATGATCTATATGATACCAGGTTTTACCGATTGTTTCGGCAGACACTTACTTGGTGTTTGTACAACAAGAAGCTGGTGCTGAGCATTACGGTAGCCTGTTTTATCGGTTCAATCTTTTTATTGAAGTTTGTACAGCAGGAGTTTTTTCCACCGTCAGTCCGACCTGAACTCATTGTGGAGCTGACGCTGCCGGAAGGTGCCGCCATAGCTGCTACTGAGCAAGAAGCACAGAAACTGGCAGGCAGCCTCACCGACGACCCGGATATCGAGTCTTACAGTTACTATGTTGGCAAGGGATCACCACGCTTTATTCTTACGATCGAGCCTAAACTGCCGGCCAATAATTATGCGCAATTTATTATTGTTGCTAAAAATCTGAAAGCCCGTGAAGCTTTGCAAAAAAAAGTTACGCAATTATTTATTAATCAGTTTGAAAATGTGCGCGGAAATGTTACACTAATTCAGACAGGTCCACCGTCACCGTACCCTGTTATGCTGCGTGTCTCCGGCTATGACCATGAGCAGGTGCGCGAGCTTGCCAAACAAGTGAGTGATAGTATGGCAGGCAATCCAACTCTGAAAAACATTAATTTTGACTGGAATGAAAAAAGCAAAGTTATGCATTTGGCAATTGATCAGGACAAGGCTAGAATGTTGGGACTCAGCAGCCAAAGCTTGGCTCAGGACTTGCAAAACCAGCTTACGGGTGCCGCTATCGCCGAATATTATGAACAAGATAAAACGGTGGGCATTGTATTTCGTATTGACGCCCGCAATCGAAAAAATTTAGCTAGCATCAAAGATTTGCCAGTACACATCGGCAATGGCAAATTTGTGCCTTTAGAGCAAATTGCCAAGATAAGTTATGAGGCCGAGGATGGTTTAATCTGGCGGTATGACTTAAAGCCAACCATTACTGTACAAGCAGAGGTTGTTGCCGGGGTAACTGGTAATGACGCCACGAAAAAGGTTTATGAAAATCTAAAACAGCTGCGGGATAGCCTGCCAGCCGGTTATAGTATTGAGGTTGGCGGGGCGTCAGAAAAAGGCAGCACTTCTATGGAATTTTTGCTGCAAACAGTGCCGATAATGCTCATGGTTATTGTGATACTGCTGATGCTGCAACTGCAAAAGGTATCCTTAATGATTCTGACCATGCTTACTGCGCCACTTGGAATTATTGGGGTTAGCGTAGCCATGTTGTTAACCTCGCGTCCGATGGGTTTTGTCGCCGAACTCGGTATTCTGGCCCTTAGCGGCATGATTATCCGTAACTCGGTTATTCTTATCGATCAAATTGAACAACATATTAAAGACGGTGAAACGCAGTGGGATGCTATCATCAATTCGGCTGTGCTGCGGTTTCGGCCGATTATGCTGACAGCAGCGGCGGCCATACTTGGCATGCTACCGTTGGTCCCTAGTACCTTTTGGGGGCCGATGGCGGTGGCTATTAGCGGCGGCTTGCTTGGCGCAACAGTGCTGACACTGCTGGCGTTGCCGACAATGTATGCGGTATGGTTTAAGGTACAACCGACAGACAAAGTAGAGTAAGGCCGGTAAATAAAAGAAGGGGGAAAAGCGTGAGTACGAATAATACAGATCAACACATCCAGCGAGGTCTCAAGAATCGGCATATTCAAATGATTGCATTAGGGGGAGCTATTGGTACTGGGTTGTTTTACGGCTCGGCTACTGTGGTGAAAATGGCTGGACCAGCTGTTACCTTATCCTATTTAATTGGCGGTATTGTTATCTTCTTCATTATGCGGGCGCTGGGCGAAATGGCTGTAGCTCATCCGGTATCAGGTTCCTTTAGCCAGTATGCCTATCAATATTGGGGGGAACTGCCAGGCTTTATTGCTGGCTGGAATTATTGGTTTAATTATGTCGTTGTTGGCATGGCTGAATTATCGGTTATCGGGACATATATCAACTATTGGTACCCTGATATCCCTACCTGGGTTTCGGCACTGGTGTGCCTGGTGCTTGTTACTTTGATTAATGTGATTAATGTAAAAGCCTATGGCGAGTTTGAATTTTGGTTCGCCATCATCAAGGTATTGGCCATTATCGGAATGATTGTTTTTGGTATAGCCATGATTGTTTTCGGTATTGGCAATGGCGGACAGCCTATCGGTATTAGCAATTTGTGGACCCATGACGGCTTTTTCCCGATGGGTTTATATGGTATTGTTATGTCGCTTGTATTGGTCATGTTTTCTTTTGGTGGTGTTGAGCTTGTGGGCATTACTGCCGGCGAGGCAGAAAATCCTCAAAAAACCATTCCGCAAGCCATTAACCAAGTCGTATGGAGAATATTGCTATTCTATGTAGGCGCAATGACGGTTATTCTGGCGATATTTCCCTGGGATGAAATGGCGACAACAGGCAGCCCGTTTGTCCAGATATTTTCCCATGTAGGTATCCCGGCTGCAGCTAATCTATTGAATTTTGTGGTTCTTACAGCCGCTTTATCGGCGTATAATAGTGCCTTATATAGTAATGGTAGAATGTTGTATGGTCTAGCCCAACAAGGAAATGCTCCTAAAATTTTGGGTAAGCTGAATTCGGCAGGCGCACCAGTAACTGCGGTCTTGGTTTCATCGGCTTTTACCTTAATCACTGTGTTAGTAAGTTATCTGGACCCAGAAAAGGTGTTCTTATATTTTATGGCGTTGGCAACTATATCCATTATCATTAATTGGGCCACCATTGTAATTGTTCAATTGAAGTTTCGCAAACAGAGGGTGCAGGCCAAGAAACCATTAGTGTTTAAAATGCCGTTTTATCCGCTGGCATCGTATGTTTGCTTGGCTTTTTTAGTGCTGGTGGTTGTTGTTATGGCATTTATGCCTGATATGCGCTATTCGCTGTATATTGCGCCGGTTTGGCTGCTGTGTTTGTATATTGCCTACAAATTAAAACCCAAAGCGTAGGGGAACTAAGAAACGGTTCTGTAGACATTTGGTCTACGACGACTTTGGCTAATTTTAAAACAATTATAAAGAAGAAAGGCATTGTGCAATTGAGAAATTGCACAATGCCTTTCTATAAGGTAAAATGTGAAATGTGGGAACTGGGTAGGCAATTAAGCCATTCCCAATAATAATTTGCATAGGTATTAAAAATGAGTGCTAAACCAAGATGTATAAAATGTCAATATTATTATATTACCTGGGATAAAGATTTCCCCTATGGCTGCAAGGCGATGGGATTTAAGAGTCACCGAATGCCGTCGGCTGTTGTCAAGGAATCATCCGGACAGGAGTGCTTTGCCTTTGTAGAAAAGCAGCAGAAGAAAGACTAAGTATTGGTATTTTTTTACAATAACTTGAAAAGACTGCTGTGGTTAGGTATAATATAAAATAATAGGGCATATTTAAGTTAGAAAGGTAAAAAGGTACAACTGACATGCGCTAATCATTCTTTTTAGTAACTTCAAAAGAGCGTGGCGAGACACAGCCTGGTATGAGACAGGTTTGTTTTGGTGCTCTTTTGTGATTCTAAAGGGGATTGGGTATAGACGTATGTTTTTGGTGTGCCCTTTTGTCTGTACATCATCCCCCTCTTTATCAAAAAGGAGGGGTTTTTCTGTTATTAAAATTAGAAAAAATCGTTAAATATGTGGGAGAACGTTGCTTGTTCAAGATTGATCGGCTTACACTGGCTAAAGGTGAAAAAATTGGTGTGATAGGCCCAAATGGGGCAGGAAAGTCCACCCTGCTAGGAATTATAGCAGGTAACGTGCAACCAGACGAAGGACATGTCAGCAGATATTGCGATTTTTCCAACATTACACAACTCGATTCCCTAGAGGACATAAGGCGGATGGTCAATCCGGTTATTGCGCGGCAATTTGCAACTGAACGAAATTATACGGATTTTATGAGCGGCGGGGAAAGAACTCGCTATAAAATCGCGGCAGCTCTTAGTGAAGAAAGTTCCTTATTGTTGGCTGATGAGCCATCAGCCAATTTAGACATAAAAGGCACAGCTCTTTTACAGTCTAAGCTCCAGCAATTTGCAGGAGCGTTGGTTGTGGTGTCTCATGACCGTGAGCTGCTTGATGCAGTATGCACAGGTATATGGGAACTTGAGGGTGGCGAGGTAAAGGTTTATCGGGGCAACTATACCAGCTATTGTAGGCAAAAGGAAACGGAACAAAAACGACGGGAACACGAGTATGAAAGTTATATTCAGGAGAAAAAGCAACTGGAAGGTGCTATTGTTGACCGCAAGAGCCGTTCTGCATCAACACGAAAAACGCCCAAACGGATGGGAAATTCTGAAGCCAGGCTTCACAAGATGGGAGATCAAAAGGCAAAGGCCAATCTAAATAAGGCTGTCAAATCCCTGGAGTCCAGACTGGCTAAGTTGGAGATTAAGGAAAAGCCAAAAGAAAGTCTGGCTGTGGCGTTTGATTTTGCCAGTACCGGCGGCTTATACAGTAAGGTAGTTGTCCGGGGAGAGAAAATTAGTAAAAAATTTGGTAATCGCGTTATATTTGAAGCTGCCGAATTCAGCCTGCTGAATGGTCAGAAGGTGGCGCTGCTGGGTGATAATGGTTGTGGCAAGACTACACTATTAAACATGATTGACAAACGTGAAGCGTCGATTTATGTGTCAGCCAAAGCACGCATCGGTTATTTTAGACAAGGCATGGCTGACCTGGAACTGAATAAATCAGTTCTTGATAACATTATGGCAACAAGCGTTTATGAGGAGGGTATTATTCGGAATCTGTTAGCAGAATTGTTGTTTCGCCGTGAAGATGTATTTAAACAGGCTTATATGTTAAGTGGCGGTGAGCGGACGAGAGTGGGTTTGGCGAAATTTATTGCCAGTGAAGCCAATGTTTTGTTTTTGGATGAACCGACGAATTACCTTGATTTATCTTCTGTCGAGGCGTTGGAGAAGGTTTTGAGTGCCTGTAAGGGAACCATGTTGTTTGTATCGCATGACCGGCAGTTTATTGATAAAGTCGCAACTCACCTTATGATTTTCGAATCCGGTAAGCTCCGTCTGTTTCAGGGGAATTACAGTCAATATATCAATCATCAAAATGACTTCAAAGACAACAGAACGCAGGAAGACCAAATCATTCTGGAGTACCGACTGTCAGAGGTTCTTAGCAGGTTGTCCATAGCGAAAGAAAAAGAGCAGGTAGCACAGCTAGAGCGGGAATACCATGAATTGCTGGCAGAACGAGAAAATAGACGGTATTAAGATAACTAACCAGGAGGTGATTTGATGAAAAATTGCAATTGTGCCAAAGTCCTGTTGGATAATCTGTCGCGGTTCACCAGCAGGCCAGCGTTATTTGAACTAGGGGAAGCCTTGTTCTGGGACGATCCGCACATATCCAAGAGCATGCTTGCAGCTCACTTAGCTGCTGATTCTGATGGGGCAAGCAGAAGTAGAGAAACCATTGAAAAAACGGTAAATCATCTTATAAGTACTGCAACTTTGCAACAGGATGATACGGTACTTGACTTAGGTTGTGGCCCAGGTTTATACAGTAACAGATTGTGCAGGTATGGCATGGCTATTACTGGTATTGACATATCTGAAAGGTCAATTGAATACGCACGGAAAGTAGCTAGGGAACAAGGTTTGAATAGTACCTATCTTTGTGGTAACTTTTTTGATCTGGATTATGACTGCCAGTTTGATCGTGTGTTGCAGATATATGGGGAAATGAGTACTTTTTCTGATCAAGCCCGTAACAGGCTGCTTCAAATTATTCACAAAGCATTGAAGGATGACGGGTTATTTATTTTTGATGTTTCTACTCGTAACTTAAGGATGCGGGAAGGGCTAAAAAACAGGTGGTATTTCGCTGAGGAAGGTTTTTGGCGACCTCATAGACATGCTGTGCTGGAGCTGGGGTTTGATTATCCCGAAGACGATATCTGGTTAGATCAGTATATCGTTATTGATGAAACAGGCAATAGTAAAACCTACCGGCTTTGGTTTCATGATTATTCACTCGTAACAATTACTGAGGCATTAAATGAGAATGGTTTTGCCCTTGAACAGGTGTGGGGCGATCTGACAGGAACGACCTATGAAAGTGGGAATGACTGGATCGCTATAGTGGCGAGAAAGGTATAAGGAAGGAGAACGACATTTCCAAACACCGGGACGGGGGGGACAGGAACCTCGTCCCATTAAATTTTGGACTTTCAAGGAACGGGGATTATTGGTACAATTACAAGCAGACATAAAAAGAAGAGGACGATGCTAATGTTGATCAATATAAACAGAGCAATTCTACATATACTGGATTTTAAATCTGGGGTAACTGTTTTTTCGCAGCAGGAATTAGATCGGGAAAGTAACAGTGTTATAAGCTTTTTAACCAAGCATATTGAGAAATCATATACTGGGCAAAATGCAAAATCAGGCACTTTTTATCCCAATAGCAAATTTAAAAGCCAGGTTTCGGATTATATCGCCAATACGTTAGACTTTATCAGCTTCTCGGTATATGTAGCAGAATTAATGTATACCGCAATTGCCCAGTCTGATACCTTAGATTCTACCGATGTGCTGCTTTGCGATTTTACTATTGATGATAACCGGGTAATTGGCCTCCTAAAATGCACGAATCGGGTGGGCTTTATTCATCAAGTAGTACAGGAGAATGACCAGCTGAAAAATGATATTATCAACCACTACGCTATTTTACCCAGCCTTTCGCAAAAAATTGAGGAATATGCGTTTGTCGACGTGGATTCGCTGGACATTAAGTTTATTGATAAAAAACGCTCGGTTAATGGCATTGAGACATATATAATTGCCGATCACATACTGGAATGTAGTTCACTCATTTCGCCCAAAGGTACGCTCGAACTGGTGAATACTATTGCGCGGGCAGTAGCCGAAAACCATGGAGAAAGTACGGTTGAAGCTGCCCTGAAAAGCAAGAGCTACATCGTTGAAAATACAGAGGTTTCAGAATACCTGAATCCGGTGGAATTAAGCAAGGCTGTATTTCCTTCCTCGCCGCTTATGCAGCAAGAGTATATGGAGGAAGTGGAAAAGGCCGGTATTCCTGAAACAGTGAAAATTGATAAGGATTTGGCTATCAAAGCAGGGAAAAACCATAAGATTAAAACCGATACAGGCATTGAAATAACCTTTCCTGTAGACTACTTTCAAAATAACGAATATATCGAGTTTATTAATAATCCAGATGGTACTTTGTCGATAGCATTGAAGAAGATTGGGAGTATTGTCAATAAGTAAGTCTAGAGAGGACATTATTTTACAATATAGGAGTTGCTGTTATGTTTGCTGTCGCAAAGATTGTTGTCACATTGGCTATTGTTGTATTTTTGCTTAATCGTAAGGTGAAAATGGGTAATGCCATGTTGGCAGGTTCAGGTGTATTGTTGTTGTTGTCAGGTTTAAATTTAGTACATTTGCAAACGGCGGTACTGGAAACCGTCACCAATCCTAGCACATGGGAAATTGTCTTAGCCTTATATTTTGTCATGTGCCTTGAATATCAACTACGCAGCGGCGGTATTGTTGACGGTTTAATGTCAACTGCTCGCAAAGTTATGCGCAGTGATCGGATTTTGTTGGCGTTAATGCCCGCATTTCTTGGCTTTCTTCCCTCATTAGGCGGAGCCATTTTCTCAGCCCCCTTAGTGGAAAATGCCAGCAAATCTTATAAATTAACCGCCGAAACCAAGACTGCCATAAATTATTGGTTTCGTCACGTTTGGGAGTTTACTAATCCGATACTGGCAAGTATGCTGCTTGCCAGCCAGCTTGCCAGTATCCCGTTGAACACGCTGATTTCAAATATGGTTTGGGTTACTGCATTTGCGATTATAATCGGATGGATGTTTTTCTTATCACCGCTCAAAAGTGACCAAAGCGCTGTTCAGCCTGACAGTGCTGTTACTGATGCAGATTCGGGTTATTATTATGTAGCGCTGGCGGCAGGCCCTATTATTGCTAATTTTTTTCTCGTTGTCGTTGTAAAATTAGCTGCCTCTGTTTCCATGGCTATAGTTGTGGTTGCGATGGTGCTGATCTTACGTCAAGGTTTTAGCGATATTCGGACAATGCTGGTACACGCTTTTGATCGCAAGCTGTTGTGGGGCATTGTTGCCATTCTTTTCTTTCAAAATATTTTACGCCAGACGGGTGCGATTGAGGATATTGCAGCGCTGCTGAACAATTTGGCTGTGTCTAATGCCATAATTATCGGTGCTATTGCTTTTGTTTCTGGGATTCTCACAGGCACTTCACAGGGATTTATAGCGTTGACTTTTCCCTTTATCGCGGTGTTAGCCCCTGGTGATATTGAGCTAGCTACGCTTTCCTTTGTTCTCGGTATTGCCGGACAAATGCTGTCGCCGGCACATCTTTGTTTAATAGTTACCTTAGATTACTTTAAAGCTGATTTTTTAAAGACACTTCAGCCTATTGCCTTGTTGGAAATAATTATGATTGCTGCAGCCTGCATTGTTGCAAGAATAGCCTAAACGTTTACCATGCAAATTTAAGCGCAATTATATGTAATATAGTAAGGATTTTTGTAGGCGAATGGTTTGTTAGCAATACACCATTCGCCTACGTCTGTGAAATTATATACTGCAGGTATATATTCTATCCATAAAGCTTTACTGCATTAAAACAATAATACAGAAATAGTGGAATGAATTAGAGGGATTTCACGAACTTTGCAGAACATAAAGCTATCTATAAAGGGTTGTTTTCTTAATGCAAGTAATTGTGAGGTGATTTTTCAAAATGGATTATCGACAGCTTTTTAGCTTGTCAGGCAAAGTTGCCGTGGTTACTGGTGCTGGGCATGGTCTTGGCAAGGGATATGCGCTTGCTTTGGCCGGGGCCGGAGCAGCGGTTGCCTGTGTGGGCCGAAGTTCAGACAAGCTTCGTGAGACAGTTGAGCAGATAAAAACATCTGGTGGTAATGCAATAGCATTAACCGCTGATATAGCGAGGCTTGCTGATATTCAGTTAACAATGCAAGCTGTTGTTGATGAATTTGGGCATTTGGATATACTTGTCAACAATGCCGGGACAGAAATCCCCAAGGGGATTATGGAGGTAACGCCTGAAGATTATGACACCATCATGGCAGTTAATCTCAAGGGCTTATACTTTGCCTCGCAAGAGGCTGTAAAATATATGATTCCTGCAAAACAAGGCAAAATTATCAATGCCGGTTCTCTTGCCAGTCAGATTGGATTGGCTGAGGCCACTGTATATAGTGCTTCGAAGGGCGGCGTATTGCAGTTTACCAGAGCCCTGGCGGTAGAGATGGCAGCACATAATATTCAAGTAAATGCCATTGGACCAGGCTATTTCCGCACACAGATGACAGAACCTTTTTTTCAGGATGAAGAACATAACAAATGGATCGAGGATAGGATACCTGCGGGGCGGATTGGTACCACTGACGATCTTGCCGGGGCGGTCATATTTTTAGCAAGTCCAGCGTCTGATTATATTACAGGCCAGATTATCTATGTCGATGGTGGTTGGTTGGCAAGCTAGTGAAAAAGATATCATAATAAATGATTAAGCAAAGGATGGTTGACGTGAAAGTACTTAAAACACCCAAAAGCAGCAGTAAACAACAGGATCATGAGTTAATAGAAACCGTAGCAGGCATTGTTAAAAAGGTACAGCTTGAAGGTGATCAGGCGATCAAGGAGCTTACCCAAAAATTTGATGGTATTGATGTAGGCAGTATTAGGGTTAGTAGTCAAGAGATTAAGAATGCGTATAACTTAGTAGAAAAAGCGACTGTTGAGCATTTGCAATATGCGGCTGCTCAGATTAGATTTTTCGCCGAAAAACAGTTGGAATGTATTAAGCCTGTCGAAGTAGCAACCAATGTGGCTGGAGTAACACTTGGGCATCGGCTGATTCCGGTGAAATCCTGCGGCGCGTATATACCCGGCGGTCGTTATCCGCTGCCTAGTTCGGCCCTGATGTCAATCATCACCGCTAAGGTTGCCGGCGTCAAGCGGGTTGCAGCTTGTTGTCCGCCTTCGCGGGAACACCAAGCCATCCATCCGGCGGTACTAGTCGCTATGGATATTGCTGGTGCTGATGAAGTGTATCTTATGGGTGGGGCTCAGGCTATTGCCGCCTATACCTATGGTACAAAATCCGTTGAAAAGGTAGATTTAATTGTCGGTCCTGGCAATAAATTCGTTAATGAAGCTAAACGTCAGGTCATGGGAGCGGTTGGCATTGATAGCCTGGCAGGCCCCAGCGAAGTGCTGATTATCGCTGACGAGAGTGCGGTACCGGAATATGTGGCTATCGATTTGCTGGCACAGTGTGAGCATGACCCATCAGCCAGAGGCATACTTGTTACCACAAGCGAAAAACTGGTGACTGAAGTGGAAGCTTTATTAAAACAATATGTTGACATGC
>Ga0316613_10001038_pt1 | contig 19685 bp, 14 predicted proteins | sample OWC_soil_day10_C_2_FD_207647 | JGI IMG/M metagenome (GOLD analysis project Ga0316613, IMG submission 207647) | Wetland soil microbial communities from Old Woman Creek delta, Ohio, United States - OWC_soil_day10_CT_b | ecosystem: Environmental > Terrestrial > Soil > Wetlands | place: USA: Ohio...
CAGCCAGAAATGGACTATGCCGATCCGGGATTGGAAAGCAGCGCTAAACCGGTTTACCATTGAGTTCGGCGAGCGTATCGCTCTGCTTTAACCTAAACCCGTTTACACAAAAATTCGGACAGGCCCTTTCGTGGACCATGGTGAACGATTTCACACCGGTTTTCGCGCTCACCACCGGGCCGTGGAACCATTCGTTTGCTGCGCTGAAGAAAACGAAGGAATGCGTGCTGGCGATTCCGGGCGTCGATTTGCTGGACAAGGTGGTCGGCATTGGCACCTGTTGCGGCAAGGATGGCGACAAGTTCGAGCGGTTTTCGCTCACGCCGGTGAAGGGCAGGCAGGTGGTCGCGCCGCTGATTACGGAATGTCTGGCGAATATCGAGTGCCGGGTGGTCGATATCGTGAAGAAGCACAATATCGTGCTGCTGGAAGGCGTGGCGGCTTACGTCGATGCTGCGCGCAAGGAACAGCGCACGATCCATGCCGTTGGCGACGGGACTTTCATCGTGGATGGGAGCAAGCTGGATCGGAAGAAGCTGATGCGGTCGAAAATTCCAGCAGCCTGTTGATTTGCTGCATCATTAACCATCAGCCATCGAGCGCATTCCACGCCATCCGCAGCCAGTCGAGCTTGCCGAGTTTGGGCCGCCGGCGGAAGACGTCGTAATCGACCGCTTCGATCTTCTCCAGAATGCGCAGGCCGCCTTGCACCACCAGCCGCAGTTCCCAGCCGATGCGCCCCGGCAGGCGGGATGCGAGCGGCGCGCCGGCGCGCATGATGGCGCGGGCGCGATCGACCTGAAAGCGCATCAGGCTGCGCCAGGCGTCGTCGGCAATCTGCTGTTCAAGATGGTTTTCGCTCACGCCGAACGCATGCATTTCATTTTGCGGCAGATAGACGCGATCCTTTTGCCAGTCGATGGCCACATCCTGCCAGAAGTTGATCAGTTGCAGCGCGGAACAGATCGCGTCCGATTCGTTCAGGTTTTTCACATCGACCGCGTCATACAGATACAGCATCAGTTCGCCCACCGGATTGGCCGAGCGGCGGCAGTAGTCCAGCAGTTCGGGAAAACTGTCATAGCGCGTTTTGACCACATCCTGCTTGAACGCCGACAGCAGGTCGCGAAACGGCAGCAGCGGCAGCCGGTAGTCGCGGATTACGTCTTCCAGCGATTGGAACAGCTCGGATTTGGCCGTCAGGTTGTGCTCGATCCGAGCCAGTCCGTCTTCGTATTCGGTCAGCAGTTCCAGCCGGATGCTGGTTGGCGCCTGGCCTTCGTCGGCAATGTCGTCGGCGCTGCGCGCAAAGGAGTAGATCGTCTGCACGGCCGGGCGCAGCCGCTTGGGCAGCAAGAACGATGCGACCGGAAAATTTTCGTAATGATCGACGGACATGGCAGCCGGTTAGGATGAGCTTGGCAGGATGGTAAACCGGTAATGCCGGATTTGATTCAAGCATTACCGGGCAGACAGCGCGCTTATTCGAGCGCTGACAATGCCGTGACTTGATATTTCACACCCAGCTTTTTGCCTTTGCGCGCACGCTTGCCGGCCAGGGCGGTGAAATTCGCGCCGGTCAGCCGCAGTTCCTGCGTTTTGCCGCCGCGTCCGGTGCCGGACACCAGCACGCCTTTTTCGCCCGCAGGCTGCACCGCCAGCAGTTTTTCCTTGTCTTCCAGTCCCATCAGGATCACGCCCCGGCCACCGTTGGACAGCGTGCGGATTTCGTCCAGCGGGAATGCCAGCAGCCGTCCCTGTTCGGACAGGCAGGCGATGCTTTGCGTTTGCGGCGCGATCACGCGCGGCGGCAGCAATGTTTCGCCCGCTTCGAGCGTGACGAACGATTTGCCGCCTTTGATGCGGCTGAGCATGTCACCCGCCTTGGCGGCAAAACCGTAGCCGCCGCTGGAAGCCAGCAGCAGCGTGGTTTCGGGCGAACCGGCGAAATAGTGCAGGATCTGTTCGCCGTGCGCGAGTTCAACCAGCGTTGTCACCGGCACACCATCGCCGCGCGCGCCCGGCAAGGCGGACACCGGGGTCGAATACACGCGCCCGCTGGCGCCGAAAATCAGCAGGTGGTCAACGGTGCGGCATTCAAACGTGCCGTACATCGCATCGCCCGCCTTGAAGGTGAACTGCGCCGGTTCATGGCCGTGGCCGGTGCGCGCGCGCGCCCAGCCTTTGTCAGAGATCACGACCGTGACCGGTTCATCGACCACTTTCTGCTCAAGCGTGGCCCGCTGCGCTTCTTCGATCAGCGTGCGCCGCGCATCGCCGAACGCCTTGCGGTCGGCTTCGATTTCACGGATCACGCAGCGTTTCATCGAGGCCGGGCTGTCGAGCAAATCCTGCAAGCTGTCGCGTTCCTGCCGCAGTTCGGCCAGTTCCTGTTCGATCTTGATCGCTTCCAGCCGCGCCAGTTGACGCAGGCGGATTTCGAGGATGTCGTCCGCCTGCCGCTCGGACAGTTCGAACGCGGCCATCAGCGCCGGCTTGGGTTCGTCCGATTCGCGGATGATGCGGATCACTTCGTCGATGTTGAGCAGCACCGTCTGCCGCCCTTCGAGGATGTGGATACGGTCATCGACCCGGCCGAGGCGATGGCGGGTGCGGCGGGTGACGGTATCGAAACGGAAATCAATCCATTCGCTCAGGATGTCCGACAGCGATTTCTGCCGCGGACGGCCATCGCGCCCGATCATCACCAGATTGAGCGAGCTGTTGCATTCGAGCGAAGTGTGCGCCAGCAGCAGTTGCATGAATTCGGCCTGATCCTGATTGCGCGATTTCGGTTCGAACACCAGCCGCACCGGCGCGTCGCGCCCGGATTCGTCGCGCACGGTATCGAGCGCCGACAGCAGCAATTGCTTCTGCGACAGTTGTTCCGCCGATAGTGCCTTCTTGCCGGCGCGGATCTTCGGGTTCGTCAGCTCCTCGATTTCTTCCAGCACCTTTTGCGCCGAGGTGCCGGGCGGTAGTTCGGTCACTACCGCCTGCCACTGGCCGCGCGCCAGTTCCTCGATTTGCCAGCGCGCACGAACTTTCAGGCTGCCGCGTCCGCTGGCATACATGTCGGCAATCGCTGCCGGCGGGGTGATGATCTGGCCGCCACCGGGGAAATCCGGTCCCGGCACTAGCGCCATCAGTTCTGTGTGCGTCAGTTGCGGGTTGCGGATCAGCGCTACCGCAGCGGTCGCCACTTCAGTCAGGTTGTGCGGCAGGATTTCGGTCGCCATGCCGACCGCGATGCCGGAAGATCCGTTCAGCAGCACCATCGGCAGGCGCGCCGGCAGCAGCTTCGGTTCTTCCGACGAGCCGTCGTAATTCGGCTGGAAATCGACTGTGTCGTGATCAATTTCGTCCAGCAGCAGCCGCGCAATCGGCGTCAGCCGCGCTTCGGTGTAGCGCATGGCCGCTGCGCCATCGCCATCGCGCGAGCCGAAGTTGCCCTGGCCGTCGATCAGCGGGTAGCGCAGCGTGAAATCCTGCGCCATCCGCACCAGCGCGTCGTATACCGACTGGTCGCCGTGCGGGTGCAGCTTGCCCAGCACATCGCCCACCACTGCTGCCGACTTGCGCGGCTTGGCGTTCGCGTTCAGGCCCAGTTCGTTCATCGCATACAGGATGCGGCGCTGCACCGGTTTTTGCCCGTCGCACACGTCCGGCAATGCGCGCCCCTTGACTACCGAGATCGCGTAATCGAGATACGCGCGTTCGGCGAAGGTGGCGAGCGTCAGCGCCTCGTCGTCGGACGGCGCGGCGGCCTGTTCGAAAAGATTGGCTTGTGCAGTCATAACGAATATTCAATAAAAAAATGAGGCGTGTTGGCTTGGCATATCAGATGTCGGCTTCGACATCGTTGCCGTGCTCTTCCATCCACGCGCGCCTTGCCGCGGCTTCACCTTTGCCCATTAGCATGTTGAAGCGTTCCTCGGACGAATTGCGTCCCAGTTCGCCGAACGCGACCGGCTGCAGTCGGCGCGTGTCCGGGTTCATCGTCGTTTCCCACAATTGCTCGGCGTTCATTTCGCCCAGTCCCTTGAAGCGGGAAATCGACCAAGCGCCATCCTTCACGCCATCCTTTTTCAGCTTGTCTTCGATCGACGTCAGTTCGGCATCGTCCAGCGCGTACAGTTTTTGCAACGGCTTCTTGCCGCGTGCCGGCGCATCGACCCGGTACAGCGGCGGGCGGGCAACACAGATGTGGCCGTGTTCGATCAGCCGCGGGAAGTGGCGCAGGAACAGCGTCAGCAGCAACACCTGAATATGCGAACCGTCGACATCGGCATCGGACAGGATGCAGATTTTGCCGTAGCGCAGCCCGCTCAGGTCGGGATTGTCGTTCGGCCCATGCGGATCGACACCAATCGCAACCGAGATGTCGTGAATCTCGTTGTTGGCGAACAGCCGGTCGCGCTCGGTTTCCCACGAATTTAGCACCTTGCCGCGCAAGGGCAGAATCGCCTGGAATTCCTTGTTGCGACCGAGCTTGGCCGAACCGCCTGCGGAATCGCCTTCGACCAGAAACAGTTCGTTGCGTGTGATGTCGGTCGATTCGCAATCGGTCAGCTTGCCCGGCAGCACCGCCACGCCAGAGGATTTTTTCTTTATCACTTTTTGCGCAGAACGCACCCGCGCCTGTGCCTGGCGGATGACCAGTTCGGCCAGCGTGCGACCGTGTTCGACGTTCTGGTTCAGCCACAGTTCCAGCGGTGCGCGCACGCAGCCTGATACCAGCCGCACCGCATCGCGCGAATTCAGCCGTTCCTTGATCTGTCCCTGGAATTGCGGATCGAGCACGCGCGCCGACAGCACGAACGATACTCGCGCGAATACGTCTTCCGGCAGCAGTTTCACCCCTTTCGGCAGCAGCGAATGCAATTCGACGAAATTCTTGATGGCGCCGAACAGCCCGTCGCGCAGGCCGGATTCATGCGTGCCGCCTGCCGGCGTTGGAATCAGGTTCACATACGATTCGCGCACCAGCGCGCCGTCTTCGGTCCATGCCACTACCCAGGCCGCGCCTTCGCCTTCGGCAAAGCCCTCATTTTCGGCTTCGGCATAGTATTCGCCTTCGAACAGCGGGATCAGCAGTTCGCTGCCGGAAGTTTGCGCCAGCGTTTCAGTCAGGTAGCCGCGCAAGCCGTGTTCGTATTGCCAGGTCTGCGTTTCGCCTTTTTTCTCGTTCACCAGCGTGACTTTCACTCCAGGCAAGAGAATCGCTTTCGAGCGCAGCAGGTGCTGCAGTTCGGCTTGCGGAATGGCGGGTGAGTCGAAATACGCCGGGTCGGGCCAGACGGTGACGCAGGTGCCGGCTTTCTTTTCGCCCCGCGTTAGCGGGCGCGATTGCAGCGGATCGATGACTTCGCCGTCGGCAAAAGCGATGCCGTGCACCTGGCCTTCACGCCAGACGATCACTTCCAGCCGAGTTGACAGTGCATTCGTGACCGACACGCCGACGCCATGCAGGCCGCCGGAAAACGCATATGCGCCGTTCGCACCTTTGTCGAATTTGCCGCCGGCATGCAGCCGGGTAAACACGATTTCAACGGTTGGGATGTTTTCATCCGGGTGTAATCCGGTCGGGATGCCGCGCCCGTTGTCCTCAACGCTGATACCGCCATCGGCGCGTTGCGTGACGATAATGTGCGAGCAATGGCCGCCGAGCGCTTCGTCGGATGCGTTGTCGATTACTTCCTGCACAATATGCAGCGGGTTTTCGGTGCGGGTGTACATCCCCGGGCGTTGCCGCACGGGCTCCAGCCCTTTCAGCACGCGGATGGATGATTCGCTGTAATCAGAGGTTCGTGTTGCCATGAAACAAGAAAAGTTCCGAGTTACCCACAGGTTTTGTGGATAAAGGTTTGATGGTGATCAAAAAAATGAGGTTTTTCAAGGCTTATGTCGAGTTGCTCAACAAATGAGCAGTGGAAAATTGTCTGGCTGATAATCTTTCTAGTGGTTATCTTGCGCGCATCAGGTTGTTGCGGCTGAAGCTGCAACACATGCAACGCAAGTCGAGGCGAAAGTATAAGCGAGTTCGGGGCTGGGCTTGTGTCTGCAATCATGCGGCAAGGGTGTTGCTGTCTATTTGTTGTGTATTGTGCTGCACGTTGCGCCAGCCAATGACGCTCTGCGGCTAATCGTTGCCAGGCTGCGAAAATTCGATTATAATTTTGCGATTAAAGAATATGAAGTTGATCCATAAATATTATTTATGGTTGACGGATAAATGACGAGATGGGCGGTTGCCCATTTTTTTTTTTCTTGCGCCGGATGAGCTGTCCGAATGGAGAAAAGCGTTGCAGTTGCTCGATTTGATTGAAAAAACCGTTGCCGGGCTTGGTTACGATCTCGTTGATTTCGAGATGGCTGGGCGCGGCCTGCTGCGGGTGTACATCGATTTCCTGCCGCAGGACGCAGGCAAAGGTGCGATTTCGGTATCCGATTGCGAAAAGGTCAGTCATCAGTTGTCACATGTACTGACGGTCGAGAATGTCGACTACGAGCGGCTTGAGGTGTCGTCTCCCGGGCTGGATCGTCCGCTGAAGAAGCTCTCCGATTACGAGCGTTTTGTCGGTTGCGAGGTGGTTATCAAGCTGCGCATGGCGATTCCGGGTACGGCGAATCGCAAATCATATCAGGGGATATTGCATGCCCCGGAAGGTGAAAACTTGAAACTGGAATTTGAAGCGAAAGAAGGGCCGGCGATGCTGGAGTTCGCGCTGGCCGATGTGGACAAGGCGCGGTTGGTGCCGCAGGTCGATTTTAGGAGCCGCAAAGCATGAGTCTCGAAATTCTGCAGCTGGTTGATGTGCTGGCGCGTGAAAAGAACGTTGACAAGGAAGTCGTGTTCGGTGCGCTGGAGCACGCGTTGGCGCTGGCGACCAAGAAGCGCTATGAAGGCGATGCTGACATTCGCGTGGCGATCGATCGCGCGACCGGCGAATCGAAATCCTACCGTCGCTGGCATGTCGTGCCCGATGAAGCGGGATTGCAACTGCCCGATCAGGAAATCCTGTTTTTCGAAGCGAAGGAAGAATATCCGGATATCGAGGTTGATGAGTACATCGAGGAAGAGATTGAGTCGGTCGCTTTTGGTCGCCGTTTTGCGCAGGATACGAAACAGGTTGTGCTGCAGCGTATTCGTGATGCCGAGCGCGAACAAATTCTGAACGATTTCCTCGATCGTGGCGATGTGCTGGTGACCGGCACGATCAAGCGCATGGAGCGCGGCGATGCAATCGTCGAAGCCGGCAAGATCGAAGCTCGCCTGCCTCGCGACCAGATGATTCCGAAGGAAAACCTGCGCATTGGCGATCGCGTTCGTGCATATATCTTGCGTGTTGATCGCGGCATGCGCGGGCCGCAGGTGATCCTGTCGCGTACGGCGCCGGAATTCATTGCGAAGCTGTTCGAGCTGGAGGTGCCGGAAATTGAGCAAGGTTCGCTGGAGATCAAGTCGGCGGCGCGCGATCCGGGGGTGCGTGCCAAGATTGCGGTGTATACCAGCGATCGTCGCATCGATCCGATCGGTACCTGCGTCGGTATGCGCGGTTCGCGCGTGCAGGCCGTGACCGGCGAGCTTGGCGGCGAACGGGTCGATATCGTGCTGTGGTCAGATGACCCGGCGCAGTTCGTGATTGGCGCGCTGGCGCCGGCCAATGTCCAGTCGATCGTGGTCGATGAAGACAAGCATGCGATGGATGTGGTCGTGGATGAGGAAAATCTGGCGATCGCAATTGGCCGTAGCGGCCAGAACGTGCGCCTGGCATCCGAGCTGACCGGCTGGAAAATCAACATCATGACGGTCGAGGAGTCGAAGGACAAGTCGGCGGCCGAGATGGCCGTGGTGCGTACGCTGTTCATGGAAAAACTGGATGTCGATCAGGAAGTGGCCGACATTCTGGTGGAGGAAGGGTTTACCAGCCTTGAGGAAGTTGCCTATGTGCCGATTGCCGAGATGCTGGAAATCGACGCATTCGACGAAGACACTGTCAACGAGTTGCGCACCCGTGCGCGCGATGCGCTGGTGACTGATGCGATTGCGTCCGAGGAAGGGTTGCACGGCATGGAAGAGGCGCTGCTGGAACTCGACGGCATGGAGCGATCTGTTGCCGTTAAGCTGGGCATGGCGGGCATCAAGACGATCAAGGATTTTATCGGCTTGGCATATGACGAGTTCGGCGCAATTCTGGCGCTGCCGACCGAGCGTGCGCGTCAACTGATTTCGAACGGATTCGAGGATGTCAGCGATGAGGAAACAAAGCTGATCGATGCGAAATATGACGCACAGGCAAAGGCATTGCAGGGAAAAGCCTGGAGCCTGGCTGAGGCAAACTGATTGCCTGCGACGGCACGGGCGGAGAATCCGCTGCGTGCCACGGAGAAAAGAGGACTGAATGGCGAGCAACAACGTAGCTCAATTTGCTGCTGAACTGAAAATGCCGGCCGATGTGCTGCTGGCGCAGTTGCGCAAGGCGGGGGTCGAAAAGGATTCTGCATCCGACCCGCTGACCAAAGAGGACAAGGACAAGCTCCTGGGACATCTGCGCCGTGCGCATGGCACCACGCCGGAAGGCGAGAAAAAGAAAATTACGCTGACCCGCAAGGAAACCAGCGAAATCAAGCAGGCGGATGCGTCCGGCAAGTCGCGCACGATCCAGGTTGAGGTGCGCAAGAAGCGTACCTTTGTGCAGCGCGATGAAACCGAAGCTGCCGTTGTTCCGCCCCAACCGGCTGCTCCAGCGGCTGCACCCGTGATCGACGAGGTAGAGCGCGCGCGCCGTGCCGAAGAGGCGAAGCGTCAGGCTGAGTTGTTTGCTCGCCAGGAAGCGGAGTTGCGTGAGAAGAAGGCGCAACTGGCAAAACTGGAAGCAGAAAAGGAAGCGCAGGCTCAGGCGGCACAAAAGGCAAAAGAAGAAGCTGAAGCGAAGGCGCTTCAGGTAGAGGAAGCGAAAGCGCGTCAGGCAGAGGAAGCGAAGCCCGAACCAGAGGGCAAACCGGTGACAGAGGATGTGAAACCTGTCGCCGCAGAGGAGGCAAAAAAGGCAGCGGAACAAGCTGCCATCAGCCAAGCGGAAAAGGCTGCTGCAGCAGAACTGGCGCGCAAGGCGGTCGAGGATGAAGTGGCGCAGATCAAGGCGATGATGAGCGCCACGCGCAAGGTGGTCAAGGCACCGCCGCCGGCACCTGTCGAACCAGCTGCGAAAGCTTCTGAGGGAACACTGCGCAAGCCGGCAGAGAAGAAGGATGCCGAGAAAAAGGAAGAAAAGAAACCGGCTGCTGGCGACAAGAAATCGATCAAGTCGGCCAATGTTTCTTCGACCTGGCAGGATGATGCAAACAAGAAACGCCCCGGTGGCTTGAAAACCCGCGGCACATCAAGCGGTGCTCCGGGCGGGCGTGACGGTTGGCGCAGTGGCGGTCCGAAAGGTCGCCGTGCCGCGCAGGCCGAAGATCGCAACTCGAATTTCCAGATGCCGACCGAGGCGATTGTCAGGGATGTGCATGTTCCGGAAACGATTACCGTGGCGGAACTTGCGCACAACATGGCGGTCAAGGCATCGGAAGTCATCAAACATCTGATGAAGCTGGGTCAGATGGTGACCATCAACCAGGTGCTCGATCAGGAAACGGCCATGATTCTGGTCGAGGAAATGGGCCATCGCGCCCATGCGGCGAAAATCAACGACATCGAGGCGATGCTGGCAGATGTTGGTGCTGGCGTCGAGCACGAAACGAAACCGCGCGCGCCGGTGGTGACCGTGATGGGTCACGTCGACCACGGCAAGACCTCGCTGCTCGACTACATCCGCCGCACCAAGGTGGCATTTGGCGAGGCTGGTGGAATTACGCAGCATATCGGTGCCTACCACGTGCGTACGCCGCGCGGCATGATCACCTTCCTTGATACGCCAGGCCACGAAGCGTTTACCGCCATGCGCGCACGCGGTGCGCAGGCGACTGACATTGTCATTCTGGTGGTTGCCGGTGATGATGGCGTGATGCCGCAAACCAAGGAAGCGATTGCACACGCGAAAGCAGCCGGCGTACCCTTGGTAGTGGCGATCAACAAGATGGACAAAGCCGGTGCGAATCAGGAGCGGGTAACGCAGGAACTGATTAACGAGCAGGTTATTCCGGAAGAGTATGGTGGCGATTCGCCGTTCGTGCCGGTGTCGGCCAAGAGCGGCATGGGTATCGATTCGCTGCTGGAAAACGTACTGCTGCAGGCCGAAGTGCTGGAATTGACCGCTCCGGTCGACGCGCCAGCAAAGGGCTTGGTGATTGAAGCGCGTCTGGACAAGGGCAAGGGTCCGGTTGCGACCGTGCTGGTGCAGTCTGGTACGCTGAAGCGAGGTGACGTGGTGCTTGCCGGTGCGGAGTATGGCCGTGTGCGCGCGATGCTCGACGAAACTGGCAAGGCGATTACCGAAGCAGGACCATGTATTCCGGTCGAGATTCAGGGGCTGACAGGCGTGCCGGCGGCTGGCGAGGAAGTGATGGTGCTGGCAGACGAACGCAAGGCGCGTGAAATCAGCCTGTTCCGTCAGGGCAAGTACCGTGACGTGAAGTTGGCCAAACAACATGCAGCGAAGCTGGAAAATCTGTTCGAGAACATCGCCGAAGGCGAAGTGAAGAACCTGCCGATGATCGTCAAGACCGACGTGCAAGGTTCGCAGGAAGCTTTGGTGCATGCGATGCAGAAACTGTCCACCGACGAAGTACGGGTTCAGATCGTGCATGCCGCAGTCGGCGGCATTTCCGAATCGGATGTCAATCTGGCGGTGGCATCGAAGGCTGTCATCATCGGTTTCAATACGCGCGCCGATGCGCTGGCTCGCGCACAGGCCGAAAACAACGGTATCGACATTCGCTACTACAACATCATCTATGATGCGATCGACGATGTGAAGGCTGCGCTGTCGGGCATGCTGGCGCCGGAAAAACGCGAGAATATCATCGGTCTTGTCGAAATCCGCCAAGTCATCATGCTCAGCCGTGTCGGTGCGATCGCAGGTTGCCAGGTGCTAGAAGGTCTGGTGCGTCGTGGCGCGCAGGTGCGTTTGCTGCGCGACCATGTGGTCATCTGGTCGGGCGAAATCGATACGCTGAAACGCTTCAAGGATGACGTGCGCGAAGTCAAATCCGGCTTCGAGTGCGGTCTGACCTTGAAGGGCTACAACGATATCAAGGAAGGCGACCAGCTCGAAGTTTACGAAGTGCAGGAAATCGCACGTACCCTGTGACCATGAGCAGACACGGAAAATCCATCCCCGGGCGCAGCTTGCGCGTGGCCGATCAGATTCAGCGCGATCTGTCGGAAATTATCACGTTCGAGCTGAAGGACCCGCGGGTGGGTATGGTTACTCTAACCGAGGTGCAGTTGACGCCGGACTACGCGCACGCGAAAGTGTTTTTCACCACGCTGGCTGATTCGCCCGAAGCGATCAAGGCGACATTAGAAGGCTTGTCGCGTTCGGCCGGATTCCTGCGCAACCAGCTTGGCAAGCGTCTGCATATCCACACGCTGCCACACCTGACTTTCGTGCATGATATGTCCACCGTGCGCGGCATGGCGATCTCCAGCCTGATCGATCAGGCTAATGCCAGTCGCGCCAAAGACGCGGACGAAACCTGATTTTTTCTGTTTCCGGTGACTGGCAGCGCCTGCTGCGCCATGTCGATGGCTTGCATTTCCGTTACCGGCTGTTTTGATCAAATCCCATAACCCCGGCATGTCGAACCAAGCGCCGAAAAAACAACGCGTTGCCATCGATGGCGTTTTGCTGCTGGACAAGCCGGTCGGCCTGTCCAGCAATGATGCACTGGGCAGGGCCAAGTGGTTGCTGAATGCGAAGAAGGCCGGGCACACCGGCACGCTCGACCCGTTCGCGACCGGCCTGCTGCCGCTGTGTTTTGGCGAGGCGACCAAGTTTTCGCAGGATTTGCTTGAGGCCGACAAGACTTACGAAGCGGTGGTGCATCTCGGCACGACCACGGCGACCGGCGATACCGAGGGCGAGATAACCGGCGTGCTGCCGGTGAACGTGACGCTGGCGCAGATCGATGAGGTGCTCGGCCGTTTCACCGGAGAGATAGCGCAGGTGCCACCGATGCACTCAGCACTAAAGCGCGACGGCAAGCCGCTGTATGAATATGCGCGCGCCGGCATCACGCTGGAGCGCGAAGCGCGCAATGTGACGATACATGCGCTGGAATTGCTTGATTACCGGCAGTCGTATATGACATTGCGCGTCAAATGCAGCAAGGGAACCTATATTCGCGTGCTGGGCGAGGACATCGGCGCAGCGCTTGGTTGCGGCGCCCATCTGAATGCATTGCGTCGCACCGAAGTGGGTGAACTGACGCTGGCTGACGCGCAAACGCTGGCGGTGCTGGAAGCCTTGCCGGCAATCGAGCGCAGCGCAACGCTGGCATCAATGGATCGGTTGTTGTCGAGCTTTCCGGCCATCATGCTGACGGTTGAACTGGCGCAGCGCTTTTTGCATGGCCAGCGCTTGCCGTTGCGGCGTGAAGGCATCGCATTGCCGGCATCAGTCGGGCGTGTGCGGGTATATCGGGCGGCAGATCATGCGTTGCTCGGCACGGCGATACTGAGTGAATTCGGTCTGCTTGCGCCAGAGCGTCTGATAGCGGTCAAGGATGGTTAGCTGCCTGAAATAGGGCGGAGTATATGAAGAAAGCCATAGGCTCGGCCACATATTCTGAGGTACTTTATAAATACACGGTGGAGTATATTTTTCTCCCATTTTCCGGCTGATGCGTCATTTCGACAGCATTGGCGCTGTTACAAGGTGTTCGCCAACGATTGGCGGGCGTCATGCAGCAGTCATTTCGCCCAGGTAAAATGCCGGGCTTTTCAACTTTCTGAAACATATGACACAAGCCAAGCGCGCATTGCGCAACATTGCCATCATTGCCCACGTTGACCACGGCAAAACCACGCTGGTCGATCAATTGCTGCGCCAGTCCGGCACCTTCCGTGAAAACCAGCAGGTGGAAACCCGCGTCATGGATTCGAACGATCTGGAACGTGAACGCGGCATCACCATTCTGGCAAAAAACTGTGCGGTTGAATACAAAGACACGCACATCAATATTGTCGACACGCCGGGCCACGCCGATTTTGGCGGCGAGGTCGAGCGCGTGCTGTCGATGGTTGATAGCGTGCTGTTGCTGGTCGATGCGGTCGAAGGTCCGATGCCGCAAACGCGTTTCGTGACCAGGAAAGCGCTGGCGCTGGGTTTGAAGCCGATTGTGGTGGTCAACAAGATCGACCGTCCGGGCGCACGGCCAGATTGGGTGATTAATGCAACTTTTGAACTGTTCGATAAGCTCGGCGCGACCGAGGAACAACTCGATTTCCCGGTGGTGTATGCGTCCGCACTGAATGGTTATGCCAGTCTCGATCCGGAAGTGCGCGAAGGAACGATGCAGCCGCTGTTCGATGCCATCCTAAAGCATGTGCCAGTACGGGACGACGATCCGGACGGTCCGCTGCAGATGCAGATTACTTCGCTCGATTATTCGTCTTATGTCGGCAAAATCGGTATTGGCCGTATCAGCCGTGGCCGTATCCGCGCATTGCAGGATGTGATTATCCTCAACGGTGCTGATTCGACTCCGATCAAGGCGCGCATCAATCAGGTGCTGAATTTCAAGGGGCTGGAGCGGACTCTGGTCGATGAAGCGCAGGCGGGTGACATCGTGCTGATCAACGGCATCGAGGAAATCGGCATTGGTTCGACTGTTTGTGCGCCAGATGCACCGGATGCATTGCCGATGCTGACGGTGGACGAGCCGACGCTGACAATGAATTTCATGGTCAACACGTCACCGCTGGCAGGGCGCGAAGGCAAATTTGTTACTAGCCGGCAGTTGCGCGAGCGGCTAGAGCGTGAACTGAAATCGAATGTTGCGCTGCGCGTGTTGCCGACCGACGACGACACCGTGTTCGAAGTGTCTGGTCGCGGTGAACTGCATCTAACGATTCTGCTGGAGAACATGCGGCGTGAAGGCTACGAATTGGCGGTGTCGCGCCCGCGCGTGGTGTACAAAACCATCGATGGCGTCCGGCACGAGCCGTATGAAATGCTGACGGTTGATGTCGAGGAAGTGAATCAGGGCGGGGTAATGGAAGAACTTGGCCGCCGTCGTGGCGAACTGCAGGACATGCAGCCGGATGGCAAAGGGCGCGTGCGACTTGAATACCGGATTCCGGCGCGCGGTCTGATCGGCTTCCAGGGCGAGTTCATGACGCTGACGCGAGGCACCGGTCTGATGAGTCATATCTTCGATGATTACTATCCGGTGGAAGCTGAAAAGGGCGAACTGGCAGGCCGCCGCAACGGCGTGCTGATTTCTCAGGACGATGGCGCAGCCGTTGCATACGCACTTTGGAAGCTGCAAGATCGCGGCAGGATGTTCGTCAGCCACAACGATCCGGTATACGAAGGAATGATCATCGGCATCCATTCGCGCGACAATGACTTGACGGTGAACCCGATCAAGGGCAAACAGCTGACCAACGTGCGCGCCTCCGGCACGGATGAAGCTGTTCGCTTGGTGCCGCCAGTTGCGCTGTCACTCGAATATGCAGTCGAATTCATCGAGGATGATGAACTGGTCGAGATTACGCCAAAAAGCATCCGGTTGCGCAAACGCTACCTGAAAGAGCACGAGCGCAAGCGTGCCAGCCGCGAAGGTGTCTGAAGGCGTTGTTTTCTGTCCGTAAGCGGCTTCGCATCAGCAGCAAATCTTGCTAGCATCATGCGATGGCCGCTGATTTTGGCGATGCCTGATCCGTCTGTCCGGCGCGCGCTGACAAAGCGTCATGCTGGATTGCATGCACTCATCACGACCATTCATCGAACGAACATGTCCAATCCGCTCCCACACCGTCGCGCACTGCTTTTGATGATATGCGCGGCCACGCTGTGGAGCATCGCTGGCGTGTTTACCCGCCATCTGGATGAGGCGCGCGGTTTCGAGATTACATTCTGGCGCAGCCTGTTCACAGCGCTGTTCGTTGGAATCACGCTCGCTTTCCAGCAACGCAGCAATGTTATTGCCAACGTGCGCAAGGTCGGTCGGATCGGCATCTTGTCTGCATTCATGTGGGGGGGCATGTTCAGTGCTTTTATGATAGCGCTGACGATGACCACGGTGGCCAACGCGCTTGTGATGAATAGCATCGCGCCTTTTTTGACTGTGATTTTCGCCAAAGTTTTTCTCGGACAGCGCACACCGTTACGCACCTGGCTGGCGATATCGCTCGCATCCGTTGGCATTGTGTGGATGTTTGCCGGCAGCATGGCTGAATTCGGAACCGTCCACTTGGCTGGCATGGCGGTCGCGCTGATTGTGCCGATCGCTGCAGCCGCCAATTTCATCCTTCTTAAGAAGGGCGGGCAAAGTGTTGATCTGATTCCAACGGTGATGCTTGGTGCGCTGGTTTCAGTCTGCCTGACCTTGCCGTTGGCGCTGCCTCTGCAGGCATCTTTGCACGATGTCGCCATCATGGCGCTGTTGGGCGTGTTCCAGCTGGGGGTGCCGTGCATGTTGATGGTGCGCGCGGCGCAGACGTTGTCCGCACCCGAGATCTCGCTGCTGGCGATGCTTGAGATCGTACTTGGCCCACTGTGGGCATGGATGGGGGCAGGCGAGGTGCCATCGGCTGCCACGCTGATTGGAGGTGCATTTGTGCTGTTGGCGCTGACATTGAATGAATTGGCCATGTTGCGTCAGGCGCGACGTGTTGCTCGCTAGCTTTTTTGTGCCCATACTTTGGGCGCAAATGTTTCATATTCTGCGTAGTGATGTAAAAACGCCACATATGGCGCCGGTTTTTTTTCTTGACGTATTTCCAAAACCCCGGTTAAATCGCGCCCCCCGATATGCAGGCTTTCGCCATTTCAGCGTGGCTGCATTTGGCAGGATGCCGCAATTTGACAACAAATTCCGGTGGGCATTTGGGCGAATCGCCAAAAACTGCCAGGCGCATTGACAGCGCGTTATACCGCGGAGTTAAATGCGAATCTGGATGTTTCCGTGCGCGCAGCAAGTGTGCTGTTGGCAGGAAAACGCTTGTTTTTTTTATAGAAATTAACCTTTGTTTGGGAGGGTAGAGAGTGAATAAAACCGAACTCATTGAGAACATCGCCACATCGGCCGATATTTCCAAGGCGGCCGCAGCGCGTGCGCTGGAAGCGGTCGTCGCAGCAGTAAAATCGACGCTTAAAGATAATGGCAGCGTTGCTATTGCTGGCTTTGGCACGTTCAGCGTGGGTCAGCGCGCAGCGCGTACAGGCCGTAATCCGCGCACTGGCGCAGAAATTAGCATCAAGGCAGCAAAAATTCCTAAATTTAGGGCTGGTAAATCTTTAAAGGATGCTGTAAACTAGCGTTCTTTCGTTGCAGTGGCAAACGAATCAAAGCAGTAAAGTCCGAAATTTTCGACTGGTAAAAAAATACTAGTAAATCTTTAAAAGATGTTGTAAGATAGCGGACTTTGCTGCATTGACAGGCAGCGAAATGTTTGGCTAGCACATGCGGGTGCTTAGCTCAGTTGGTAGAGCGGCGCCCTTACAAGGCGTAGGTCGGGAGTTCGAGGCTCTCAGCACCCACCAGCAGTTTTGGTCAGACAGTAGTAAAAATTGGAGCGGTAGTTCAGTTGGTTAGAATACCGGCCTGTCACGCCGGGGGTCGCGGGTTCGAGCCCCGTCCGCTCCGCCAGAATTAAGACGAAAAAGGCGAACCGCGAGTTCGCCTTTTTCATATCCACTTCCAGAACGCAACCCACTATACAGGTTGACCGTCATGCTTGATTACATCCGTACCCACCAGCGCATTGCCCAAATCATTCTGCTGATATTCATCGTGCCTTCGTTCGTGTTCGTTGGCATCGAAGGCTACAGCCGTATGGGCGATTCGGAAAACACCGTTGCCAAAGTGGCCGGTCAGAAAATCACCCAGCAGGAATGGGATGAAGCACTTCGAGAGCAAATGAACCGGATGCGCCAGATGTTCGGGCCGCAATTCGATGCCAAAATGTTCGAGTCGCCGGAATTCAAGAACGATGTGCTTGATGGCATGGTTGTCCAGCGCGCGCTGGCGGCTGAGGTTGGGCGTCGCAACATGACGGTGTCTGATCAGGTGTTGCAGCAGACAATTCTGTCGATTCCCGGCCTGACGATGGCCGACGGCAAATTTGATTCCGAGCGCTATAAATCGATTCTTGCTTCACAGGGACTGACACCGGCTGCATACGAGGCCAGCTTGCGCCATGACCTCGCGCTGCAGCAAATCCGTTCTGCTGTGCAGGCTTCCGCCTTTGCTCCGAAGGCTGTTGCTGGTCGTATTTCCGATATAGGCTCGCAGGAGCGTGAAGTTCAGCCGATGCTGATCAAGGCCAGCGATTACGTTGCAAAAGTCACGGTGACAGACCAGATGCTGCAGGATTATTACGCGAAACATGGTGCCGAATTCGAGATCCCGGAGCAGATGAAGGCAGAGTATGTCGTGCTGACGGCCGCGAACGTGGCGGCAGGCATCAGCGTTTCTGATGCAGACATCAAATCGTATTATGAGCAGAACGCAAAACGCTATTCGAGCGACGAGCTGCGTCGAGCCAGCCACATTCTGATTTCAGTCAAGAAGGATGCGGCCGATGCCGACAAGGCAGCTGCGAAGGCCAAGGCGGAAGGCTTGCTGGCGCAAGTGCGCAAGAACCCTGGTGATTTCGCCAAGCTGGCCAAAGAAAATTCACAGGATCCCGGTTCAGCGACCAAGGGAGGGGACCTGAATTTCTTTGGCAAGGGGATGATGGTCAAGCCGTTCGAGGAAACGGCGTTCAAACTCAAGCAGGGCGAGATCAGCGATCTGGTGCAATCCGACTTCGGTTATCACATCATCATGGTGACTGGCATCAAGGCGGCAGCAGTCAAGTCGCTGAACGACGTCAAGGCTGAAATTACGCAGGAAATCAAAAAACAGCTGATGGCGAAAAAATTCGCAGAAGTGGCGGAAGTATTTACGAACACAGTTTATGAGCAGGCCGACAGCCTGAAACCGGTTGCCGACAAACTCAAGCTCAAAGTTGAATCTGTTGCCAATATCAAGCGTGAACCCAATCCTCAGGCTGGCAAGGATGTGCCATACAACAATGAGAAGTTCCTGCATGCACTGTTTGCTGACGATGCAATCAAGAACAAGCGCAATACCGAAGCCGTGGAAATCGCGCCCAATGTGCTTATTGCTGGCCGCGTGGTCGAATACAAGCCAGCATCGAAACGGCCGTTCGACGAGGTCAAGACTGCTATCAAGGAACGCGTGACGATGACTGAAGCGACTGCGCTGGCGAAACAGGAAGGCGAGGCGCGGATTGCGAAATTCAGGGAAGGCGGCAGTGCTGCCGGTTTTGGAGACGCAAAGACGATTTCCCGCGCCAAATCGCAGGGACTCGATCCGAAGCTGCTGGCTACGCTGATGAAAGCGGATGCAAGCAAACTGCCTGCGTATGTCGGTCTCGAATATCCGCAACAGGGGTACGGCATCTATCGCATTACCAAAGTCAGTACGCCCAAGCCTGACGAGGCACGCAGGAATGCCGAGGCACAGCAGATCAGCAACATGCTGTCGCAGCAGGAATTGCTGGCTTACCTTGGGGCGCTGAAGCAGAAAGCCAAAGCCAAGGTGCTGAAACCCGCTGTGGCGGCAGGCGAAGCGAAGAAATAATAGCGGCCCGCAATGTCAGACATACCGTTTTTGAAGGAAATCGGACTTGAAGTCATCCGCATGGAAGACGGCGAGTCCGAAGTCGCGCTTGATCTGGCCGTGCGTCACACCAATAGCTGGAAAGTGATGCATGGCGGTGTGACGATGACGCTGCTTGATGTCTGCATGGCGCGCGCTGCGCGTTCGCTTGATCCGGAATCGACCGGTGCTGCCACGGTCGAATTGAAGGTCAGTTTCTTTCAGCCTGGCGGCAAGGCTAGCGACCGCATGATTGCCCGCGGACGAGTGTTGCATCAATCGACGACGATGTATTACTGCGAGGGCGAAATCTGGAATGGCAACCGCCTGGTGGCAAAGGCGATGGGAACATTCAAGACCATCAAGCGCAAGGATGTTGCGCGAAAGATGCTCAAGGCCGTTTGACGATTGCTCATGCAATTTGAAAACCGCTTTCATTCTGGCAAATTTTTGTATCATCAGCTTGCTTAGGCTTCTTTCGGAGCATCAATAATTTGCGTTTCATTTTATTGATGGGAGCTTCCTTCATTTCTGCTTATCCGTTCAGGAAGCAGACTTTAAACCATTACGGGATTAATTCACTAAGGGGGATGTCGCCCCATTTCAAGCAACGCTGGCTGGCAACTCAGGGTTTGGTCATTAAATTGCGGTGTTGTGAGAAGGCGTTAATTGTGGTTAGTAGGCTTCATATTGTTGTGAGATGATGGATTATTGCAACATAATGAAATTTTTGATGGCTGGTAAACTCCAACCGCAAAACAAAAATCCAGAATTTTGACGTAGATCAAGCGAGCAGATGATAGGTACGTGCAGTCTATCCCTAACAAGCAACAAAAAAGGGGACAGAAATGACTACTCTGATTTTGGTTGTTGGTTGTGCTTTCATCGCCGGGATGGTTGCT
>Ga0316613_10001039_pt1 | contig 19668 bp, 6 predicted proteins | sample OWC_soil_day10_C_2_FD_207647 | JGI IMG/M metagenome (GOLD analysis project Ga0316613, IMG submission 207647) | Wetland soil microbial communities from Old Woman Creek delta, Ohio, United States - OWC_soil_day10_CT_b | ecosystem: Environmental > Terrestrial > Soil > Wetlands | place: USA: Ohio...
TTTCATGCCAGGAGAAAGAATGTATAGGACAGGAGATTTGGCCAGATGGCTGGCTGATGGAACTATAGAGTTCTTTGGCAGAATGGATCATCAAGTCAAGATTAGGGGATTTAGAATCGAATTAGGTGAAATCGATTCTGAACTTTTAAAACATCCGTCGATAAAAGAAATAGCTGTTATTGCCAAGGAGGGTAGTAAGGGAGACAAGTATTTATGTGCCTATTTTGTAGCCGAACAGGCACTCACCGTAGTAGAACTGAGGGAGCACCTTTCAAAAAAAATACCTGACTATATGATTCCGTCAGCTTTTGTACAGCTTGACAAGATGCCGTTAACGTCAAACGGGAAAATTGACAGGAAAGCGTTGCCGGAGCCTGAAGGGCGGATCAATACTGGAACGGAATATGTAGCTCCGCGAAACGCAGTGGAGGAGAAACTGGTGAAGATTTGGCAGGCAGTTTTAGGTGTCGAGAAGGTCGGGATTGAAGATAATTTTTTTGAATTAGGCGGTCATTCCTTGAAGGCCATTACTCTAGTTGGCAAAATTCATAAGGAATTTGGGGCGGAAATAGCTCTGCAGGAAGTATTTAAAGCGCAAACCATCAAGGAAATGATTAAAACCATCGAAGATGCTGGAGAAAGTGATTATGCGACTATTGAACCAGTAGCGAACCAAGCATATTATCCAGTTTCCTCTGCACAAAAGAGAATGTTTATCTTACATCAGTTTGAACCGGAAAATATAACTTATAATATGCCCGCGATATTTACAGTAGAAGGGGCTTTAGACAAAAACCGATTGGAAGATGTACTTAAAAAACTCATTCAGCGTCACGAAACATTACGGACTTCCTTTGCGGTTATTGATAGGGAGCCTATGCAAAGGATACACACAGAAATTGAGTTTACCATCGACAGTGTGCAAAAAGGGAAAAAAGATATACCAGATGTCATTCAATCTTTTGTGCGTCCCTTTGATCTAGAAAAAGCACCATTACTCAGAGTGGGTTTGATCGAATTGGATGAGAACAAGCATATTGTGTTATTTGATATGCACCATATCATATCTGATGGTGTCTCAATGAGTATTATAGTGAAAGAACTGGTTGGTTTATATGAGGGGCAGAAACTGCCGGAACTAAGGATTCAGTATAAAGATTTTTCGGCTTGGCAGAATGAGATGTTTCAAAGCAAAGCACTGAAAAAACAAGAAGCATATTGGCTGCAAGTCTTCGCAGGAGAAATTCCTGTACTCAATATGCCAAGTGATTATCCGCGCCCAATCGTCAGAGGCTTTGCGGGAGACCGGCTTAACTTTTCTGTAGAAGGAGAACTGACGGAAGCGTTAAACAAACTTGCTATGGAAACAGGTACGACCTTATATATGGTGCTGCTGGCGGCGTATAATGTTTTGTTGTCAAAATATACTGGTCAGGAAGACATTATTGTAGGATCACCCATTGCAGGTAGATCTCATGCAGATTTAGAGAATATGGTCGGTATGTTTGTCAATACACTGGCAATGCGGAACAACCCGACAGAAAACAAAAGTTTCCTAGAATTCTTACAAGAGGTCAAGGACAACGCATTGGATGCCTATGAATATCAAGACTACCAATTTGAAGAACTAGTGGATAAATTAAAGATTGCAAGAAATCTAAGTCGAAATCCTCTGTTTGATACTATGTTTACTGTTCAAAATGCCGGTGCAACAGCGTTAGAAATTAATAATTTAAGATTTTCACCCTATGAATTTGAGCATAAAGTGGCGAAATTCGACTTAACTTTAGAAGCTATCGAAGTAAACAATCACTTAGAGCTCATTTTGGAATACTATACCAGACTGTTTAAGAAAGAAACAATGGAACGGTTAGGACGACATTTTATCAATATATTAAGACATATCGCAGCGCAGCCGGGAATTAAACTGGGAGATATTGAACTCGCATCAGAGGATGAAAAACAACAAATACTGATTGACTTTAATAATACGATAACGACCTATCCACAGGATAAAACCATTCAGGAACTGTTTGAGCAGCAAGCTGAAAAGGACCCTGATCATATTGCTGTGACATTTGAAGAGCAGCAGCTAACCTATCGAGAACTGAATCATAGAGCCAATCAATTGGCAAGAACTTTAAGGAAGAAAGGCGTAAAAGTTAACAGTATAGTCGGCATGATTGTAGAACGTTCACCGGAAATGATCGTTGGCATTATGGGGATTTTGAAAGCTGGAGGGGCGTATCTGCCTATTGATCCGGATTATCCGGCCGAAAGAATCAACTATATGCTGGAGGACAGCGGAACAAGAATCTTAGTAACGCAGCAGCACTTAGTTGATACTATAGCTTTCAATGGAGATATTATCGACTTAGATGATAGGGAATTGTACAAGGAAGATACTGCAAACTTGGAAAAAGTGAATACCTCCCAAGATTTAGCCTATGTCATTTATACCTCAGGGTCGACGGGAAAACCTAAAGGGAATTTGACTATGCATTATAATGTAGTTCGAGTTGTCAAAAACACGAATTACATTGAGATCACCAGAGATGATGTATTATTGCAGTTATCTAATTACGCTTTTGACGGTTCGGTTTTTGATATTTATGGGGCATTGTTGAACGGAGCGAAGCTTGTGCTGATTGACAAGGCCAATGTAGTAGATATGAGTAGGTTGAGCAAGGTGATCGACCAAGAAAAAGTAACGGTCTTCTTTATTACAACTGCTCTGTTTAATACGCTGGTGGACGTTAATATTGAATGTTTGAAAAATATAAGAAAAGTATTGTTTGGTGGAGAAATGGTTTCGGCACATCATGTACGTAAAGCCTATGAATATATGGGCAGTGGCAGGATTGTACATGTTTATGGCCCGACAGAGACTACGGTTTATGCGACCTACTATGAGATAAAACAGTTGCAAGATGATGAAGTAAGTGTGCCCATTGGAGCTCCTATAGCCAATACCTGCATTTATATATTGAGCCAAGGTGGAAATCTACAGCCCGTCGGTGTTCCCGGAGAAATGTGTATCGCAGGAATGGGCTTGGCTAGAGGCTATTTAAACAGATCGGAATTGACAGCTGAAAAGTTTGTAGCAAACCCATTTGTATTAGGTGAGAAAATGTACCGGACAGGTGATCTTGCTAGATGGCTGCCAGATGGTAATATTGAATTTTTAGGTCGAATTGACCATCAAATCAAACTTAGAGGCTTTCGAATCGAACTGGGCGAGATCGAGGCCGGGCTGATAAACCATCCGCTGATCAAAGAAGCGTTAGTGATTGTCAAAGAGGATGGGATGGGCAATAAATACTTATGTGCATACATGGTAGCCGGACAGGAAATTGCCATCTCACAGCTCAGGGAATATTTAGAGCAAACACTGCCTCAGTACATGATCCCGTCAGTTTTCGTGCAGCTTGAAAAGATGCCGTTAACACCAAACGGAAAAATCGATAGAAAGGCACTGCCGGAACCGAAGGGAAGGGTTCAGACCAAAACGGAATACGTAGCGCCGAGAAATGAAGCCGAGGAAAAGCTGGCAGTGATTTGGCAGGACATCTTAGGAGTTGAAAAAGTTGGAATGGAAGATAACTTTTTTGAACTGGGCGGTTATTCTTTAAAAGTCATAACCTTGGTAGCGCGGATCTATGAAGAATTTGGGATAGAAATGCCTTATGATCAAATTTTTAAAAATCCTACGATAACAGAACTTGCAAAATGTACTGAAAAATCTGATTCTGTCAGACAAGTATACAGTGATTATATAAGATTTAATGAGAATAATGGTAATCAGATAAATCTATTCTTCTTTCCTCCGGCGGTGCCATTGGGGCTGATATATAGACATCTAGCGACTGAATTGGAAGAGTATACATTATATTGTTTTAATTTAGTAGAAAGTGAAGCTAAGGTTAAAGAATATGCAAAAATGATAACCGATATACAACCGCAGGGTCCGTACGTTTTATCTGGTTTTTCTGCAGGCGGAATTTTAACAGCTGCAGTTGCCAGGGAATTAGAAAAACAAGGCCGCGATGTAGCGGGAGTTATTTTGTTAGACTGCCAATACCTAAAAATACCGGATGAGAGCATGGAACTCTTGATGGAACGTGTCGATGACTTTATGGGAAATATGGATATATCTGAAAAAGAAAAGAAAAATATAAAAAAATTCATTCAAAGTAAGACAATGAATTATTTACATTATCTGAATGGCTTACTTAATGATGATAAAATTACAGCCAATATATATCATATCTATTCTCATAAAGACCAGCGAAATTCTTCTAAGGCTGATGAATGGGTGCAGAAAACCATAGGGACTTATATGGAATACAAAGGTTTCGGTACACATGATGTTATGTTAGAACCTGATTATGTAAAAAGAAATGCTCAAATTATGAAACAAATAGTAGGTGTCTTGCAGCTAGATCAATGGGGTGAGAAAATATGAAGCTGGTTCAGCTGGCGGGTTCCTATTTTTTAGGAACTGAGAAATTTATTTCTTCAAACAGTATGAGAGCAACAATGGTTCTTAAGGAGAAAATTAATTGTGAGAGATTGGTTCAAAGTTATCGAGAACTCATCCTTGAAAATCGATTACTCCAAACCAAGATCATTGAATATCCGGAAAAAAATAAGTTTGAATGGGGACGGTTTTCGCCTGAAGAACTTGAGCAATTGCTGAGTTTTGAGGAGGATAAGCTTAGTAAGAAGGTTGATAAGGATACCCTATTAAAGGAGTATTACCCGACTAATACACGTCTTCCTTTTAACATAGCTGCTGTGGATGAATATACGGTTATTATTAGTATGAACCATATTGTGGCAAATGGCAGATGTCTGGTTTTCTGGATTCAAAAATGGCTTCATTATTATGAAGGTGATGAACAAAAAAGCATAGAGGAACAAACAGCAAATAAGAATCTTTGGCATGAAATTTTACGCATGATGAAGAGGATCAGTGCTTTCTTATGGCTGCCAGTTTTTCTCACTGATTTCATGTTGAAAGCTGGTAAAAATCCTGGGAAAGACACTGCAGATTTAAGTTATGGCAAGACTCCTGTCAAAAGTAACAATTATGCCACCAAGTCATACGGCTTTGATAGGGATGAGACCCAAAAAATATTATTGCTGTGCAAGGCTAAAAAAATGACATTAACGGAATATACCTGTGAAGTATTAGTCAAAGGTTTATTTGAGCATGTACCTGATAAAAATCGTATTGTCATTTCGATGCCTATGGACATCCACTCACTCTCACCCTATTCGCCGCAAAATACCTACGGAAATTTGATAGCAAGTCTTCCAGCACAATTTTTCCAAGACAAAGAAATAGACAAACAAGTAAAAGTTATGTTTCGATGGTTTAAAAGGGGACTTCCTTATAGTCTGTCATGCCTAGGAGCCGCAGTTTCTAGATCCTACGAGAAAGTTAAAACACAGTGGTTAGAGCAGAGTAAAAAACCGATACCAGAAAGGTCCCCTTTAGGGGACTTTTCACTTACCTATTCCAATCTGGGCGTTATATCCTATCCGGTGATGGAGAGATTAGTAGATTCCATCTATTTTTCCTTTAAGTCACAATCAATCCTTTTAGTAGCTTCTACCATTTCCGGTAAGCTATATATGAAAGTGAGCTTATCAAAGGACCTTTATCATGCTGAGGAAGTGTTTACGTTATTTGATCAAATACTATCTAGTGAATATCTGCTAAATTTAAAATAAATTTGAGGGGATGATAGCAACATGCATAAAATGGAGCTAGGGTCTGCGTATACAGAGTATCCATTGGCTTCTTATCAAAAAGATATTTGGTTGGAGCAGTGCCTGTATTCGGGAAAACCGATCTATAACTTAGGCGGATTTATGGATATTAAAGGTAAAATGGATAAGGACGTTTTAAATAAAGCAATTGCTATATTAATAAAAAATAATGATTCTCTGCGTATGAATGTAGTTGATAAAGAGGGAGAACCTTATCTGAAAGTATTATCAGAAGTTGCGTATGAAGTTCCTTTTTATGATTTTTCTAATAAAGAAAATCCTTATGAAACTTGCCTAAGTTGGATGAAAAAGGAATTCTTAGAGCCCATTGATTTCGAGGGTAATTTATTTCAGTTTGCTTTACTTAAGTCTGACGACAATACTTATTTCTGGTTTATGAAATTGCACCATATCATCATTGATGGATTTGGTTTAGCTATGGTATATAAGCAAGTTATTGAAAGTTATAATCAATTGATGGCGGGTATTACAGAGAATGAGAGCATAACGTATTCCTATACGGATTTTATTGCTGATAACCAAAAATATCTTCATTCCTCGGTGTTTTTAAAAGATAAGGAATTCTGGAAGGCAAAATACCAGGCGATTCCCGAACCTCTTTTTAATAGGAATGCAGACAATGATATCAGTACGGATAGTTCAGTAGTAAGTGATAGAGTTACATTTAGCATCAAAAGGGATTCCTATAATAAAATGATTGCATTTAGTGAGGTAAATGGTTGTACTGTCTTCCACTTTATTTTGGGAGTATTGTTTACCTATTTCAGCAGGGTATGTAATAAGGAAGAGGTTGTTATCGGCGTGCCCACCCTAAACAGAGGGAAGGCAAAATATAAGCAAACGATAGGGCTCTTTGCGAATGTAGTGCCTTTAAGAATAAATCCGGGAAAAGACATAAACTTTACAGAACTTATGCTTATGATAAAAAGTGAACTTATGGAATGCTATAGACACCAGAAGTTTCCCATCGGAGAAATATATAGAACGGCTTTTGAGCAGGTTAAGGAAAAAAGCAATATCTTTGATATATCCCTGTCCTATATAAATCGTGATTTTAATGAGAATTACGTCACTGCTAGTGATTATGATATTGTAAGCATGACTCATCAGCATGAACGGAATGCTTTGACGGTATTTGTAAGAGAGTATAACGATGAAAGGGATATCTATATTGATTTTGATTACCAGATTAGTGTATTTGAGAAATTTATGCCAATTGAAACTGTTATTGCACATTTCGAATATTTACTTAGTGAAGTGCTTGCAAACAATGGTAAAAGTATCTCTGAATTAGAAATTATCCCTGAAGAAGAGAAACAAAAGATTTTATATGACTTCAATAATACAAAGATGGAGTATCCAAAGGAAAAGACGATCCATGGGTTGTTTGAAGAACAGGTTAATAGAGTACCTGATCATGTAGCTGTAGTATTTGAGAATAGACGATTAACTTACCAAGAACTGAATGCCAAAGCAAATAAGATAGCAAAGGTTTTGAGAAATAAAGGGGTGAAGCCTGATAGTATCGTAGGCATAATGATAGATCGGTCAATTGAGATTATCGCCAGCATACTGGGGGTACTCAAGGCAGGCGGTGCTTATCTGCCAATCGATCCAAACTATCCTATGGAGAGAATCAAATATTTGCTGGAGGACAGTTCTACAGGCATTCTGCTGACCCAAAAACACTTGAAAGACAGGGTAAGCTATCAGGGCGAAGTTATCGATATTGAAGATGATGGTATATACGAAGGGGATAATGAAGAACTAGAAAATATAAATAAGGCAAGCGATTTGGCATATATCATTTATACGTCAGGATCAACAGGAAAACCCAAGGGAGTTATGATAGAACATAAGGGAATGGCAAATTTGAAGACATATTTCCAGCAGAATTATCATGTGGATGAGAAAGATAACATGCTGCAATTTGCCAGCAGTTCCTTCGATGCTTCTGTTTGGGAAATCTTTACGAGTTTACTGACGGGTGCGACGCTGTATATGGTTAGTCGTGAAACGATTAATAATTTGGTTGAGTTTGAAGAGTTTATTAACGAAAACGGAATAACAATAACACTTCTTCCACCAACCTATTTAGCGGGTATTGATCCGGAAAGAATCAGTAAACTGAAATATTTATTCACAGGAGGGTCCGCTATAACCAAAGGGTTGGTTAATAAATGGAAGAAAAAGCTTGTCTATAGTAATGCTTATGGACCTACGGAGTCGACGGTTATTGCAACTACCTGGCAATATAACGAGCAGGAATTGGAATATAATCTGGTACCGATTGGAAGACCAATCAGTAATACGGAAATATATATTCTTGATAGTAAGAACAGACTGTTGCCAATCGGTTCAGCAGGTGAGCTTTGCATCGGAGGAGACGGGGTGGCTAGAGGTTATCTAAACAAACCAGAATTGACAGCGGAAAGGTTTGTCGCCAATCCTTATCGAGATGGAGAAAAGATGTACAAGACCGGGGATCTAGCAAGATGGCTTTTAAGTGGCAGCATCGAATTTCTTGGTAGAATCGATCATCAGGTAAAAATCAGGGGCTTTCGAATTGAACTAGGAGAAATTGAAACAGAACTGTTAAAGTATCCGTCAGTCAAAGAAGCAGCTGTAATTGATAAGGAAGACCAACAAGGGGAGAAATATCTAGTCGCATATTATGTAACGGACGATGAATTGACAAGCAATGAGCTGAGGGAACATTTATTAAAGGAATTGCCAGAATATATGGTGCCTTCCTACATGATACGGCTTGATTGTATGCCTTTAACTTCCAATGATAAGATTGACAGGAAGGCACTGCCGGAACCTGATTACAGTATAGATACCGGTGCAGTATACATTGCACCAAGGAATGATAAAGAGGCAATATTGGCTAAAGTTTGGCAGGAAGTGTTAAAAGCAGAACGGATTGGAATCAGGGATAACTTTTTCAATCTGGGAGGAGACTCCATAAAGGCGATACAGATTTTGTCAAGATTAAATGCTTACAGGCTGAAACTGGAAATGAAGGATTTGTTCAAGTATCCAGTTATTGAGGAATTGAGTGATTTTGTTCAAATGGTAGCACGTAGGACAGAGCAAGGTATTATTACAGGAAAAGCAAATTTGACGCCAATACAGCACTGGTTATTTGAACAAGGCTTTGCAGGAAAACACCACTTTAATCAAGCAGTTATGCTCTATCGGCAAGATGGCTTTTCCGAAGAAGTTCTAAGAAGTGTATTTAGTAAACTGGTAGAGCATCATGATGCATTAAGAATGGTTGTTAAACAGGAAGAGGGCCAAGTCGTTCTGTTTAACAGGGGGCTTGAAGATAGGCTGTTTTCCTTAGATGTATTCGATTTTAAAACACATGATGATTTTCGTGAAGTCATTGAAGTAGAAGCAAATAAGATACAAGAAAGCATAGAACTTTCACATGGTCCATTGGTTAAAGCAGGTCTCTTTAAGACAAAAACAGGGGATCATCTTTTAATTGTAATCCATCATATAGCTGTAGACGGGATATCCTGGAGAATTATACTTCAGGATCTTTTTAATGGGTATATGCAGGCATTAAAACAGCAAACAATACAATTTGCCGATAAAACTGACTCCTATAATGCTTGGGCAGCTCAACTACCTACGTATGCCAATAGCAAGGAACTCTTAAAGGAAATAGACTATTGGACGGAGATGGAAGGGTTACAGGTAAAAGAACTGCCTAAGGACCGGGCTATTACAGAAAGAAGATATGAAGGCAACGAACAGGTACATATAGAACTAACTGCACAAGACACGGAAAAATTGCTTAAAGAGGTAAATCAAGCGTATAACACTGAGATTAATGACATTTTGCTTACCGCATTGGGACTTGCAGTTAAAGGCTGGACAGGCGAGGATAGGGTACTAATCAATCTAGAGGGTCACGGTCGTGAAGAAATAATTAAGGGGTTTGATATAGTAAGGACAGTCGGTTGGTTTACGACTCAATATCCTGTAATACTGGACATGGGAAAGAAGAAAGATCTTGCATATAGAATAAAATCGGTAAAAGAAGGAATGCGCCGAATTCCAAACAAGGGAATTGGTTATGGAATTCTAAAGTACCTAACTTTGCCAGAGAATAGGACGGAATTGCAGTTTAACTTGAAGCCTGAAATCAGCTTTAACTATCTTGGGCAATTTGAAGAGGATGCCGATAATGGTGTATTTAATATATCGGATATCTCTGTTGGAACGTGCGTATCACCAAAGATGGAAAATCCCTATGCCATTGACATAAACGGCATGGTGGCAAAGGGAAGATTAGTACTGAATATTACCTATCATAAAGCTGAGTATGATAGGGCAACAATTGTCAAATTTGCAGAAGGTTTCCGAGAAAACTTGATGATTCTAGGATCCCATTGCACAGCACGTGACTATACCGAGATGACTCCCAGTGATTTTACCTTTAAGAAGTTTACGCTTGATGAACTTGAAACTGTGCTACATAGTTTAAATACCAGAAGCATAAAAGATTTATATAAATTGAGTCCGATGCAAGAAGGTATGTTGTATCATGCAATGAAGGATAATGAATCTTCAGCGTATTTTGAACAAGCGGTCTTATCCATAGAAGGCAAGCTGGATATATCTCATCTAAAAGAAAGTTTTAACAAGCTCATTGCAGAATATGACATATTCAGGACGGTATTTGTCTATGAAAAGATAGGAAGACCGATCCAGGTTGTTCTGAAGGAGCAAAGAGCATCTATATATGTTGAGAATATTATTGACTTACCAGAAATGGATCAGGAAATATTTATGGAAACATTTAAAGCCAAAGATAAAATGAGAGGTTTTGATCTGCAGAAAGGTATGCCCATACGATTAAGTGTAATCCAAACAGGGACTGCCTCCTACAAGTTAATATGGAGTTTTCACCATATTATTATGGATGGATGGTGCCTCGGGATTATTCTTAAGGAATTCTTTGGTATGTATGCCCAGTTGCAAGCAAACGGGTTACCGGAGTTAGGAAAAGTATACCCATACAGCAACTATATTAAATGGCTTGATGAGCAGGAGCATCAAAAGGCGGGAACTTATTGGGAAGGATACTTACGTGATTATGAAGAGCAGGTATCACTTTCTGGATATAACCGTGCCTTGGTAAAAGGAAAGTATGAACAAGAAGAGCTTCTTTTTAGTTTTGATGAGAAGATAAAATATGGTCTTGAGCATATAGCCAGGAAAAACAATGTAACTCTTAGTACAATAGTCCAAACCATCTGGGGACTTTTACTTGCACGGTATAATAATACGGATGATGTTGTTTTTGGTACAGTCGTATCGGGAAGACCTCATGAAATACTGGGCGTAGAAAATATGGTAGGGTTATTTATTAACACAATACCGGTAAGAATAAAATGCGATGGTAATCAACCCTTGGCCCAATTGTTGCAAGAGGTACAATTGGCTGCAATAGAGTCTGAGGGGTATAGTTATTATCCTCTTGTCGAAATACAGGCAAGGACAAGTGTAAAAGAAGCTTTGTTTGATCACATTATTGCTTTTGAAAATTACCCGATAGAAGAGATATTGAACGGTAACTATGGTGTAGATATAAAGGCAACTGAGGTTTTTGAACAGACAAATTATGATTTTAATATGGTCGTTGTTCCCAGTAGGGAGTTAAACATTAAATTCATTTATAATTCATTAGTCTATGATAGAAGGTTTATAGAGACACTTAGGGAGCATATCAAAACAATGGTCTTGAGAGTGCTTAGTAATCCGGGGGTATTGGTAAAAGAGATAGATATGCTTACAGTAGAAGAGGAGAAGATTTTAGATACTTTTAATCATACGAAAAGTGACTACCCCAAAGATAAGACGATAGCAGAACTCTTTGAAGAACAGGTTAAGAGAACGCCTGACAATATAGCAGTGGTTTTTAATGAACAGAAACTAACATATAAAGTATTAAATGAAAAAGCGAATCAGCTGGCAAATGTATTAAGACGTAAAGGGGTAGCGGCAAACAATATTGTGGGAATTATGGCGGAACGTTCTCCAGAAATGATGATTGGACTCATCGGTATATTGAAAGCCGGGGGGACTTATCTGCCCATCGATCCTGAGTATCCGGCGGAAAGAATTAGCTATATGCTGGCGGATAGTGGCTCGCGAGTCTTATTGACACTAACACACTTGATGAGTAAAGTGGCTTTTAGCGGGAATATCATCAATCTGGAAGAAGAGGAATTATATCAAGGAGATGCTGCTGACTTAGCAAGAATAAATACCTCGCAGAATTTAGCTTATGTGATCTATACATCAGGTTCGACGGGTAAACCAAAAGGGGTTGAAATTGAACATGCCAGTTTAGTGAATCTTGTATTCTGGCACCGCCGTGTCCATCATATTACCTCTGAGGACAGAGCCACTTTAGTAGCTGGACCGGCGTTTGACGCTTCGGTTTGGGAAACTTGGCCCTATCTGCTTTCCGGTGCGGGGCTATATATTCCCAAGGATGAAATCAGGGTATCCATGACCGAGCTCATTAAGTGGTTACACGACAACTTAATTACGATAAGTTTTATGCCAACACCGTTGGCGGAAGCGCTTTTGGCAGAGGATTGGCCGCGACAGGTATCCCTAAGGACCATGCTGACAGGGGGAGATAAGCTGCATCGTCGACCTCATTGCGATATACCCTTTACGTTGGTCAATCATTATGGGCCAACTGAGAATACTGTGGTTGCTACCTGGGGGTGCATTGGGCCTGAGAATTTAACTGACAGTCTGCCATCCATCGGGCGTCCTATGGATAATACAAATGTTTATATATTGGATAGAAATGATAGACTGCAACCAATCGGTATCCCGGGAGAATTGTGTATTTCAGGTGACGGTTTGGCCAGGGGTTATTTAAACAGACCGGATTTGACGGCGGAGAAATTTACTCTAAACCCATTCAAATCGGGTGTGAGGATGTATCACACAGGAGACTTGGTAAGATGGCTGCCGGACGGCAATATAGAGTTTCTTGGCAGGATTGATCATCAGGTCAAGATCAGAGGCTTTAGGATGGAACTGGGAGAAATAGAAAACCAGATTTTAAAGCATGAGGCAGTTAAGGAAGCGGTAGTAATAGCCCGAGAGGATAAACAAGGTGACAAATATCTGGCAGCATATATAGTAGCAGATAGTGAGTTGACAGCTAACGAACTTAAAGTACACCTGTTAAAAGAATTACCCGAATATATGGTGCCGTTGTACTTTACCCAGCTTGATAAGTTACCGTTGACTCCTAATGGCAAGATTGACAGAAAGGCATTGCCCGTTCCTAGTGGATGGGGAAGTACGGGGGAACGTTATATAGCTCCACGAAATGAAGCGGATGGAAGAATCCAACAAGTTTGGCAGGATATACTTGAGATCAATAGAATCGGAATTGATGACAATTTCTTCATGCTTGGAGGTAATTCAATAAAAGCTATACAAGTTGTAGCCAAGCTGGCACTGGATTTTGAGATCGGTATCAATGATATTTTCCAATGTCAGAGCATAAGGAATCTCTCAGATACAATAAAATATTCTAAAGGCAGATTAAAAGCAACAATTGATGCTATGAATGAAGTGGCAGCTGCAAAGGATAATTCGATTTGCTTTGATGGAACCCTGCGCTGCAAGCTGAAGGAATATAAAATTAAGAATCAAGCATATGAACCAGCCAAACTTTTTGAAATGGCTCAGTATAAAAATATTCTACTGGCAGGTAGTACTGGTTATCTTGGAATACACATTCTGTATCAGTTACTAAAAGATACTGATTATATGGTGTATGTACCGATTAGGGGTGAAGACGATGAGGAGGCTAAAGCAAGATTATGGGGTAAACTGAAATTCTATTTTAATCTTAACAGGAATGATCACGGCATTTTGGAAAACAGAATTTGTGTGTTTAATGGTGATTTATCAAAAGAGTATCTTGGTTTAAATCCTGAAAAATATATGGAGTTGGCAGGCAATATAGATTGCATTATTAACTCTGCAGCCAATGTTAAGCATTATGGACATTACTCCGAATTTCATGCTGTGAATGTAATGGGGAATCAAAGACTTGTTGAATTTGCAAAAACGGGCAAGAAAAAGGCATACAATTTCATATCTACTACAAGTGTAGGGAGTGGATATGTAGAAGGAAAAGCTAGGCTTGTGTTCACAGAATATGATTGTGATATAGGGCAGAATTCGGACAACTATTATGTCGCAACGAAATTGGAAGCCGAAAAATTCTTACTGAAAGCAAGAGAAGAGGGCTTGGAGGCAAATATCTTTAGAGTTGGAAACCTTGTATTTGACTCTGTAACAGGCGTATTCCAAGAGAATATTGAGGATAATGCTTTCTATACCCTTGTAAAATCCCTGATAAAAATTGGCTATTTTCCAGAAATAGATGATAAAACGTTGAATTTTTCTTTTATCGATTATGTTGCGAAAGCAGTCGTCTTACTTTTTGATAAGGTGAACTTAAAAAATGAAACCTATCATCTTTTTAATACCAATCAGATCAGTCTTGTTTCACTGGGGGAGCTTTTGAAACACGCAGGGATCTATACTAATACAATTCCCGTGGATGACTTCATAAAATGTTTATATGAAAAATATGAGGATGAAAAAACCAAAAGTCATATTGCCAGGATTCTTGTCCATTCTAATATGTTTTTTGAAGGGGCTAGCAAAACTTCATTTATGATACGCAATGAAAAAACAGAAAACATTTTGAAGGAATTAAATTTTAAATGGCCGGAACTAAATTATTTAAGGGTCAGGTTGATGATGGAGCATTGCAAGAAGGTTGGATTTATTTAGCGTAAGATAATCACATCATGATTGGAGAGGAAAAATGGAAATAGTTAGTATTACCCAATCAAAAACCTACGAGCAGGAAGAAGTAGAAAGAGCAGTTTATGAGTGCTTGGATCATATCCCCGGAATCAAAAGCAGAATAAAAAACGGATCTAGGGTTTTGGTTAAAGTCAACTTACTGAAAAAAAATGCTCCCGAGGATGCAGTCACTACTCATCCGGCAGTCGTCGAGGCGATCGTCAGGTATCTCCAAGGGTTAGGGTGCAAAGTCATTATAGGGGATAGTCCCGGCGGTCCCTTTAATGTAAAACGATTGAACAGCATTTATAAAGCTTCAGGGATGACGCAGGTCGCAGAGAATACAGGCTGTGATTTAAACTTTGATATATCAGCCGTTGATATTATTAATGAAAAGGCGCAGAAACTGAAGCAAATGCAAATCATAAAAATTGCAGAAGATGTTGATTTCATTGTATCGGCTGCTAAATTTAAGACACATGGGATGATGCTTTACACTGGAGCGGTAAAAAATTTATTTGGCGTTATCCCCGGACTTACCAAGGCGGAATATCACTTTAAAATGAATAATACGGAAAATTTCGCCCATCATCTGGTTGATATATGTGAGTTTATTAAGCCGGTATTTACGATTATTGACGCGATAGAAGGTATGGAAGGGGATGGGCCTTCTGCGGGGGAAAAAAGACATGTTGGATTGCTTCTCGCCTCTGAGAATCCTTATGCATTGGATACAGCAGGGGCTCATATTATGGGGATGCAGCCCCTGCAGGTTCCGACTGTAAAAATTGCAAAGGAAAGGGGGATCTTCAGCGGAGAACTTAATGATCTGTCAGTTAGGGGGCTGCAGTTAGAAGATATACACATACCTCCTTTTAAATTACCAGGCTCTTTAAGTAAAAGCCTGGTAAGCGGGATGGTTCCCCAATTTGTCGAAGAATTCTTAATAAATGCCTTGCGGGCTCAGCCCGTATTTAACTATAATATTTGCATTTCCTGCGGTGAGTGCGCTAGGGGATGCCCCGCCAAGATCATTGATATGAGTTCTGGAAGACCCATACTAGACCCCAATAAATGTATAAGTTGTTTTTGTTGCCATGAGTTATGCCCCAAGAAAGCAGTGGATATAAAAAAACATTGGCTGCATAGATTGCTATTCAGATAATTTAGAAACGGAAGGGTGTGTGAAAGATTGATGCGATAGTATCACCTTTTGGCAGGAGTTTTGGATTTTCCATGAAAACCTCTGATGATTATGATGAATTGACGCTGTACCCTGAAGAATTAGGGATTCTTAATTTTAAAGCTGTACCAAAACGCAGAATTGAGTTTTGTATAGGCAGGGTTGCAGCTCATAACGCTTTAAGTAAGATAAAGATAAATAATTTTCCTGTTCTTAAAGGTGTTCATAATGAACCTTTATGGCCAGAAGGTGTGGTCGGTTCTATAAGTCATTCGGGTACAATAGCCCTTGCAGCAGTGGCAAATAAAGAAACAACGGCAGGAATTGGCATCGATATTGAGATGTTAGATGAAACTATATCGCAGGATATTGTACAGGTAGTATGCACGATAAGGGAGGCGATTTGGGTAAATCAGAGAAAGGATCGGAGACTTGAACGATTGCTTATGATCTTTTCTGCCAAAGAGAGCGTTTTTAAAGCTTTTTCCCCGATCACCAATCGATTTCTTACTTATTTTGATGCTGAACTTATTTGGAATGAGAATATCAGTCGATTTAGAGGTAAACTATTAACAGGAATTGGAGCAGATTATGGTGGAGGATATACTTTTGAAGTTGGCTGCAAAAAAATTAATCAGTATATATTTACATTTATGAATCTACCTCCACACTTATAAATAGTTATATAGTGATATGCGAACAAAAAGAAGTAAGCCTTGCAGCAAAATTGCAGAAGGCTTACTTTCTTTTGTAGCTTGATTAGAAAATTTATTACTTGAAGCGGCTGGGAGCTGCAAGGGAGGAACTTATACAATGATCGGGAAATTACTGCCTTGGCTGGCGGCTGTGGATTTACCTCGACCAAAACGGTCAGCGGCTGCGGTGGAACTCACGGCTGTGCGTAAGGTTTATATGACTGGTGCCGGTGAATTTATGGCCCTGAAAGGAATTGATCTTCGCGTTGATAACGGTGAATTTGTGGCAGTGGTGGGCAAATCAGGCAATGGCAAGTCCACTTTGATCAATATGATTACGGGTATAGACCGGCCTACCTCTGGAGACGTGTGGGTGGCGGGGACACCAGTGCATACTCTGACAGAAAATCAAATTGCCATATGGCGGGGGCATACGGTAGGGGTTGTGTTTCAATTTTTCCAATTACTGCCGACGCTGACCGTACTGGAAAATGTGATGTTACCCATGGATTTTTGTAACGTCTATGATCCAGCTGAACGGCCGGACCGAGCCATGGAACTCTTAAAATTGGTGGGTGTGGAAAATCAGGCGGACAAAGTACCAGCGAGCCTATCTGGAGGTCAGCAGCAACGGGTGGCTATTGCCCGTTGTCTGTCCAATGATCCCCCCCTTTTAGTGGCGGATGAACCAACGGGTAATTTAGATTCGCGCACTGCTGAAGCAGTTATTGAACTATTTAGGGAGCTGACTCGCGGAGGAAAAACGATTCTAATGGTTACCCATGATGAGGATCTAGCCAGTCGAAGCAGCCGAATTGTAACGGTATCTGAGGGTATGATCGTTCCGGCAGCTCCTACTGGGAGGGGGATTTTATGACCAGCTATATTCTATTATCCCCACGCTGGCGTAAGGTGTGGGCGGATATATGGGGCAATAAGCTGCGTACGATTTTAGTGGTACTGTCCATCTCAGTTGGGGTGTTTGCAGTGGGGATGGTTTACAGTTCCTATTTAATGTTCCAGCGGGATCTGGCCGCTAGTTGGGGGACCGCGTCGCCAGCTAATGCCAGCTTGTTTGCAGATCCTTTTGATGAAGAATTGGTACAGACTATCCGCAGCATGAAGAATATTAAAGAGGCTGAGGGACGGCGAAACGTAAACTTGCGGGTTAGTACCAGTGATGGTCAGTGGTGCCAGCTGGTTTTGGTTGCGATTCCAGACTATAGTAAGCAGAAAGTAAATGTGGTGCGTTATCTATCCGGAGCTTGGCCTCCAGGGGATGGTGATGTACTATTGGAGCGTTCGTCTGTAACTGAGCTAGGAGTAAAACAAGGTGATAGGATCATCGTAGAGACTTCCACTGGACGTAAACGATCTATGAAAGTAACTGGGACTGTATACGATGCGAGTAAGATTCCGAGCTTGTTCAGCGGAAACTATTACGGTTATATCAGCATGGATACCTTGGAAAAATTGGATGAGTCGCGTCAACTGGACCAAGTCGATTTAGTAGTTGAACCTTGGGTTCTGCGGGGTAAAGATACGGAGCCAATCAAAACGGTGGGTCGGCAGGCTTGGAGAAAGATTGAGCAGGGCGACACTCTGGTGTCATGGCTGCAGGTACACACGCCAGGAGAACATCAAATGCAGGGAGCTATCAATGCACTGCTGCTGCTGTTGGCAGTATTAGGGATATTATCGTTGCTGCTGGGAACCTTCCTGTTGGTTAATACGATATCAGCCATTTTAACTCAGCAAGTGCGTCAGGTGGGGATTATGAAATCCATTGGGGCACGTAATGGTCAGATTTTACGAATGTATCTGAGTCTTGTGGGGGCGTATGGGATTTTGGCACTGCTTGTGGCAGCTCCGTTAGGTGCGTTGGCTGCCAGTATGGTGACCAGTTTTGTCTCTGGAATGTTCAATTTTAATTCTGGCGGATTGGAATTACCATCTAGGGTCATCATGCTGGAAATGATAGTGGCCATTCTGGTGCCATTGTTAGCAGCCTTGGGACCAATATGGCATGGGACGGGCGTAACCGTTCGCGAGGCGATAAATGATTACGGTATCAGTGGCATTCAGGCAAGGGGAAGGGCGGATCGGTGGGTGGATGCTGGTTTGGAACGACTGAAAAAGCTGCCACGGCCAGTAATACTGTCACTGCGAAATACTTTTAGACGTAAAGGACGTCTGGCACTTACCCTGTTGACGCTAACTGTGGCCGGTACGGTATTTATGGCAGTGTTCTCTGTTCGTTCCTCTTTGGATTCAACACTGGATCAAGCGCTGGATTACTTTCATTATGACGTCACAGTGCAATTTACCCAGAGTTATCGGACTAGCCGAATTGAGCAGGAGGTATTACAGGTACCTGGAGTTAAGGCAGTCGAATGTTGGGGAAAAACATCCGGGCGGGTGCTGGAAAATGAGCGAAAGGAGTCTGAGGCTAGTAAGAATGTGTTTATTCTGGCTCCGCCAGTAAACACAAAGATGATTCAACCCCAACTTATTGAGGGACGTTGGCTTTTGCCCAATGATGAAAGTGCTTTGGTGGTGAATACGGAGGTCTTGAAAGAAAGTCCGCAAATAAAGGTAGGCGAACCGGTGGTAGTCATGGTGGGGGATCGCAAATTGCGGTTTACGGTGGTAGGTATTGTCCAGGGAATTTTAGCTGGACCTATTGTTTACGCCCCCTACGATTGGTTTACTGGAGCGGTGCAAGAGACCGGACGGGCTCGTTCCGTACAGATTGTGGCGGATTCATCGGATACCAAAGACCAAAGTGCTTTAGGGAGAGCATTAGAAGAGCATCTGAAAAAAAATAGTCTGCGGATTCAAAACGTAAGTATCACCTGGGAACAGAAAAAACGTATCCGTTCTCAGTTTGATATCATTATTACATTTCTGCTTATCATGGCGATATTGTTGGCAGTGGTTGGGGCCTTGGGATTGGCAGGCACTATGGGGATTAATGTGTTGGAGAGGACCAGAGAGATTGGCGTAATGCGATCTATTGGTGCTTCCAGCGTAGACATCGGCAAAGTATTTGTGGTGGAGGCTCTATGCATTGGTCTGTTGAGTTGGACTGCGGGAATGGTTTTGGCCGTACCA
>Ga0316613_10001040_pt1 | contig 19662 bp, 15 predicted proteins | sample OWC_soil_day10_C_2_FD_207647 | JGI IMG/M metagenome (GOLD analysis project Ga0316613, IMG submission 207647) | Wetland soil microbial communities from Old Woman Creek delta, Ohio, United States - OWC_soil_day10_CT_b | ecosystem: Environmental > Terrestrial > Soil > Wetlands | place: USA: Ohio...
CCGCCTTTCTTCACTCGACATTCCGGATGCAGTGTCAGGCTTCCGCGCCATGTCGCGCGAGGCGGCGCTGCGGATCAACATCGTGTCGAACTTCAGCTACACCGTGGAAATGCTGTTACAGGCCGGCGATAAGCGGATTGCCACGACTTCGGTGCCGGTGCGAACGAATCCCAAGACGCGTGATTCCAGGCTGTTCCGCAGCATCCCGCAATTCATCCACCGCTCGGCATCTACGCTGATCCGCATCTACGCCATGTATAAGCCGTTGCGCATTTTCCTCGGGATCGGCGGCGCCGTCACGCTGGTGGGAGCCGCACCAATGCTCCGCTTCCTCCTGTTCGCCTTCCGTGGCGAGAGCGAGGGGCACATTCAATCACTGGTGATCGGCAGTTCCCTGCTCGTCGTCGGCAGCCTGGTGATGGTACTCGGCGTGATGGCCGACCTCATTCGCGGCAATCGGGTCATGCTCGAGCAGGTGTTGCTCAAGATGCGGGATATGGAAGCGCGCCAGGGAACGGGCAGCGCGATCGTGACGCCAAGCGGAGAACTGGACGGCCTGCACGACCGTCTGCGACAGGCGATCGAGCGCTGGCCAACGACGGACGCGTCCGCCCCACCGGACAATGTGGAAAAGAAAGCCGACGCCGTGCCGGAGACGTTGCGAGGCTACGGAGGCGCATGATGGCGGCGGGTTCGATGACGGCCCCCGCCGAGGCGAGCCTTCCGCCGATCGGACTCAGCCGATCCGACATATTGGTCTTCGTATGTTTCTGCCTTGCCGGCTCATTCGCCTACCTTGCCATCCTCACCAACGGCAGCTTCGACATGGGAGCCCGGGAGACGCTCGACCGGGCCTATGACGCCTACGCCCAGACGCTGCTCGCCGGCCGGCTCGACGTCAGCCGCGACGTCATTGGCAACGAAGGGTTCTACGTCGACGGCAAGGTCTACCTCTACTACGGTATCCTGCCGGCGCTGCTGCGTCTGCCGTTTCTGCTTGTCGGCATGGCCTCGCCTGGCCCCCGCCTTTTCGTCTGGATTGAAGCGGCGGCGGCGGCAACGCTGTTTCATCTGACGCTTGCCCGCATTCTCGCCGCCACCTGTCCTCCGATCGGCAAGCCGGGCAACGGAGCGTTCGCACTGATGGCAGGCATCGCCGCCTGGATCGCTTCGCCCTGTCTCCTCCTGGTCAGCAATGCCTCGATCTACCACGAACCGATCGGCGTGGCTCTGGTCTGCACCGGCGGAATCTTTCTGTTGCTCTCCGGACCGATCGCTTCGGCGCTGGGCGGGCAAGTGTCACAGCTTTCGACGGCGCGCCTCACTGCGGTCGCCACCCTCGCCGGGCTGAGCCTGCACGCCCGTCCGCCGCTGGCGGTCGGCCTCTTCCTGCTGACTGGGCTTTTATGCCTCTGGACGCTCGCCGACCCCCGGGCAGAGGAGCACGGACTGTTGGGGCGTCTGCTTCATGCCGTCCGCAAGAGCTTCCTGCCCGGCACGATGCTGGCGATCGCCATTGCCGCCTTCATGTTCATCAACTGGCTGCGCTTCGGCGACCCGATGAGCGCCGGCCCGCTCAGATATTATGGCTACTATCTGTTTCTCGAAGGCAATTCGCCGAGAATGCAGACGTTTTTCGAACAGGGACGCTTCCAGGCGCTGCGGCTGATCCCCAACGCACTGGTGCACGCCTTCGGCGCGTATCAGGTCCACGAGCCGTTGACGAAGCTCCTGCGTATTGGTGTGCTGCGACTGGAGTCGCCGCTTCACGGCATGCTGCTCATCTGGGCGCCGGTCGTCATCATGTCGGTCTTCGGAACCGGGCACCTCATAGGGTTGTTGCGCCGGCGCCGCATCTGCGGCTTGTGGCTGGCAGGCATCGGCATCACCCTCGCCGTCAGCCTTGTGATCATGCTGTGTTATTCGACGGTGACGCTGCGCTACAAGTTTGAGATGTGGCCCGCGCTCTTCTTTTTCGCCGCCATAGGTCTCGTCGAGCGACTGGGGGCGAGTGCCGAGAAATCAAGGGACCCAAAAGCAAGCCGGTCGGCGGTATCGTTCGCACCCGTCTCGCTCGTTTTCATCGGCACCGTCGTGCTGGCGGCCTTCTACAGCAGCCGCTGCATCGAGCAATATAAATCGATGCCGCTGTTCAACGGCGATCCCACCGACAGCATTTTCCAAACCGGACCCAACGGCGTGATCGTGCCACCGCCCCTACGCGGTGTTTCCGGCGCGAGCTAAAGATCGACATACTGTGGGTCGGCGTGATCATCCCCGCCTTGCGCCGCCTGCGCCGGCAACCTATATACCGGCCGAATTCGGGGAGTTCCCCGGTCAGCATTCAAAGGAAAAAGGGGGGACCGGCCGGAGATCCGGCGTCAAGCCGAATGCCTCGGAAGGGGGTTCGGACGGTCTGCCTAAACGGAGTGACGAAATGGGCAAGGTTATCGGCATCGACCTCGGAACGACCAATTCCTGCGTCGCCATCATGGATGGCAAGAACGCCAAGGTGATCGAGAACTCGGAAGGCGCGCGTACCACGCCGTCGATCGTCGCCTTCGCCGATGGCGGCGAGCGTCTGGTCGGCCAGCCGGCCAAGCGGCAGGCGGTCACCAACCCCGAGAACACCATCTTTGCGGTGAAGCGCCTGATCGGCCGGCGCTTCGAGGACCCGATGGTCGGAAAAGACAAGGATCTCGTTCCCTACTCCATCGTCAAGGGCGACAACGGGGATGCTTGGGTGAACGCCGACGGCAAGAAATATTCGCCCTCGCAGATCTCGGCCATGACGCTCGCCAAGATGAAGGAAACGGCCGAGGCCTATCTCGGCACGAGCGTGACCCAGGCCGTCATCACCGTACCTGCCTATTTCAACGACGCCCAGCGCCAAGCCACCAAGGATGCCGGCAAGATCGCCGGCCTTGAGGTGCTGCGCATCATCAACGAGCCGACGGCGGCGGCGCTGGCCTACGGCCTCGACAAGTCCGACCATTCCAGGACCATCGCCGTCTACGACCTCGGCGGCGGCACCTTCGACATCTCGGTTCTCGAGATCGGCGACGGCGTGTTCGAGGTGAAGTCGACCAACGGCGACACCTTCCTCGGCGGCGAAGACTTCGACATGCGGCTCGTCAACTACCTTGCCGACGAGTTCAAGAAGGAGCAGGGCATCGACCTGCGCGGCGACAAGCTGGCGCTGCAGCGGCTGAAGGAAGCCGCCGAAAAGGCCAAGATCGAGCTGTCCTCGTCGGCCCAGACGGAAATCAACCTGCCGTTCATCACCGCCGACGCCAAGGGCCCCAAGCATCTGACGCTGAAGCTCACCCGCGCCAAGTTCGAGGCGCTGGTCGACGACCTCATCCAGAAGACCGTCGAGCCCTGCAAGGCCGCGCTGAAGGACGCCGGTCTCTCAGCCGGGCAGATCGACGAAGTGGTGCTGGTCGGTGGCATGACGCGCATGCCCAAGGTTCAGGAGACCGTCAAGCAGTTCTTCGGCCGCGAGCCGCACAAGGGCGTCAACCCGGACGAGGTGGTCGCCATCGGCGCCGCCATCCAGGCGGGCGTGCTGGCCGGTGAAGTCAAGGACGTGCTGCTGCTCGACGTGACGCCGCTGTCGCTCGGCATCGAGACGCTGGGCGGCGTGTTCACCCGCCTCATCGACCGCAACACCACCATCCCCACCAAGAAAGGCCAGGTGTTCTCGACCGCCGAGGACAGCCAGAGCGCGGTGACCATCCGCGTCTTCCAGGGCGAGCGCGAGATGGCCGCCGACAACAAGATGCTCGGCCAGTTCGACCTCGTCGGCCTGCCGCCGGCGCCGCGCGGCGTGCCGCAGATCGAGGTGACCTTCGACATCGACGCCAACGGCATCGTGCAAGTGTCGGCCAAGGACAAGGGCACCGGCAAGGAGCAGCAGATCCGCATCCAGGCGTCGGGCGGCCTTTCGGACGCCGACATCGACAAGATGGTGAAGGACGCCGAGGCCAACGCCTCCGCCGACAAGGCGCGCCGCGAGGCGGTTGAGGCAAGGAACCACGCCGAAGCGCTGGTCCACTCGACAGAGAAGTCGCTCGCCGACTATGGCGACAAGGTCTCCTCGTCGGACAAGTCGATCATCGAAAACGCGATTGCCGACCTCAAGGCGGTGATCGATTCGAACGACGCCGAGGACATCAAGGCCAAGACCAGCGCCCTTGCCCAGGCAGCCATGAAGCTTGGCGAGGCGATGTACGCCGCCCAGCAGCCGGGCAGCGCCGAGGAGAAGCCGGGCACTGAGGGCGACGACGTCATGGACGCCGACTTCGAGGAGGTCAAGGACGACAAGAAGAACGGTTAAGTCCGGGCTTCCTGCGTATCCGGCTCCCTGGTTTACACAGCCAGGGAGCCGTTCCCTGATGAAAACGGGCGGGAGGTACCGCCGCGGTTTCCTCCACCTCGGGACAGACGATGGCAAAACGCGATTATTACGACGTGCTGGGCGTTTCCCGCGACGCCGACGAGAAGGCGCTGAAGAGCGCCTTCCGCAAGCTCGCCATGCAATTGCATCCGGACAAGAATCCCGGAGACGACACCGCCGAAACCCGATTCAAGGAAGCCAACGAGGCCTATGAGGTTCTGAAAGATCCGCAGAAGAAGGCCGCCTACGACCGCTTCGGCCACGCCGCCTTCGAGAACGGCATGGGCGGGCGCGGTGGTGCGGACGCCGGCTTCGGCGCCTCGATGGCCGATATCTTCGACGACATCTTCGGCGAGTTCATGGGTGGCGGCCGCCGCAGCCGGCCCAACGGCCGCGAACGCGGCGCCGATCTTCGCTACAATCTCGACGTCACGCTGGAAGAGGCCTTCGTCGGCAAAACCGTCGAGATCCGCGTCCCCACCTCGATCACCTGCGTCAAATGCTCGGGTACCGGCGCCAAGCCCGGCACCAGCCCGCAGACCTGCCGCACCTGCGGCGGCAGCGGCAAGGTCAGGGCAAGCCAGGGTTTCTTCACCATCGAGCGCACCTGCCCCACCTGCCAGGGCCGAGGCGAGACCATCGCCAGCCCCTGCGAAGCCTGCTCGGGCAGCGGACGCACCACGCAGGAGCGGACGTTGTCGGTCAACATTCCGGCCGGCATCGAGGACGGGACCCGCATCCGTCTCTCAGGCGAGGGCGAAGCCGGCTTGAGAGGCGGTCCGGCTGGCGACCTCTACATCTTCATCTCGCTCCGGCCGCACGCCTTCTTCCAGCGCGACGGCGCCGATCTGCATTGCCGTGTGCCGATCTCCATGACCACGGCGGCGCTCGGCGGCGAATTCGAAGTGCCGACGATCGACGGCAGCAAGACCAAGGTGCGTGTGCCCGAGGGCACACAGACCGGCAAGCAGTTTCGCCTGAAGTCGAAGGGCATGCCGGTCTTGCGCGCGCGCGACGTTGGCGACATGTATATCAACGTCACCATAGAGACGCCGCAGCGCCTGACTCGCCGGCAGCGTGAACTGCTGGAAGAGTTCGAGCGCGAATCGTCTGGCGACAACAATCCCGAATCGGCTGGCTTCTTCGCCCGTGTTCGCGATTTTTTTGACAATCTGGGTAGCTGAGTCGACCGCGCCAAAATCCCGACATGCCGGCGGGCGAAGCTCCGGCCTGAGTGGTCTCGCAAGTCGAGCCGGAGGTGAGGGGGATGTTCGTGCATCGACTGCGGGACGAGGCGATCGCCGGAGCACAACGCGTGCGCTGCCAGTGTTCGGACGAGGTCAAGTTCCTGATGGGCTGGGCGTCCAAGCCGCTCACCACTGGCGCGATCAGCCCCTCGGGGCGCTGGCTCACCCGTGCCATGGCCGCCGCCGTCGACCCTGCCTGGGAGGGAACGGTGGTCGAGTTGGGTCCGGGAACCGGCGCGGTCACTGCTGCTCTGTTGGAACGCGGCATCGCGCCGGAGCGCCTTCTCGCCGTCGAATACAACCCCAAATTCGCCGAACATATCCGCACCCGCTTTCCGGGCGTACGAATCACAGTCGGCGACGCCTATGCCTTTGCCGACACGCTGCGGCGCGGCGGCGTCGGCAAGGTGGCCGCGGTCGTCTCATCGCTGCCTCTGTTCAACCAGCCACCGCTCCACCGCCGCCATCTCCTCGAGCAGGCGATGGCGGTCCTCGACCCGGGCCGGCCGTTCATCCAGTTTTCCTACGCGCTGGTACCGCCGGTTCCTGCCGAAGCGGGGCAATGGACGCTCGGCGTCAGCGGCTGGATCGTGCGCAACCTGCCGCCGGCCCGCGTTTGGACCTATCGCAAGGCGTGAAGCGGACGGAAACTCAGGCTTCTTCGCGCGTCGCCGATTCGTTGTCCGACGTATCGTCCGCCGCCGCAGGGCGCGCTTCGAAGCAACAATTGCAGTAAGCACGGGCGCACATCCGACAGATACGGCGACGATCGTGCCCGCGAGCGGCATGATCGTGCAGCATCCGGTCGACGAGCCGATCCAGAAGCTCGCGCTCCCCATCGGATAGCTTGGCGAGGAAATTGCGGCTCTCGGCGAGGCGCCGATCCTGCAAGGCATCCGCTCGGCGTCGGCCGGCCGACGTGATCTCGACCAGCACCTCCCGACCAACCCGGCGCTGGCGGTGCAACAGGCCGTCGGTTTCCAATCGATCGACAAGGCGGACGGTGGCCGAATGTGTGAGGCCGACGATAGCCGCCATTTCTCCGATGCTGGTCGGCGGAGTGTTGGCGGCTGTGATCAGTGCGGCGACCGCCGTTGGCGCAAGGTCATCATCTCCGGAAAGCGTTGCGTCCGTGACGGCCAGCGCCAGCGCGGCGAACTTGTTCGGCAGATGCATATCCACGTCTTTCCCGCCTTCCCGCGCATCCCCCGGCCGCCGTCTCCAGGCGACGCCCCGCCTTCAACTCTCCATCCATTTCGCATTGATAAACGAAGGCAGCCGCCGGCACCGCTCCTAAAAACACTTATCGCGTTCAGTGCATACGCCGTGCCGGACGCCACCGCTGCAATGGCAATGCCGGAAAAGCTTGCCGCCGCCGGATGACGAGTGCTTGGCGGCTGCCCGGGGGAATGGTATCTAGCCGGCCATGACGACACAGCCGCTCTCCCATATTCGCAACTTCGCCATCATCGCTCACATCGATCACGGCAAGTCGACGCTCGCCGACCGCCTGATCCAGACGACGGGTGCCGTCGCCCAGCGCGACATGAAGGAACAGATCCTCGACTCGATGGATATCGAGCGTGAGCGCGGCATCACCATCAAAGCGCAGACCGTCCGCCTCTCCTACAAGGCGAAGGACGGCGAGACCTACACGCTCAATCTGATGGACACGCCTGGTCACGTCGACTTCGCCTATGAGGTCAGCCGGTCGCTCGCCGCCTGTGAGGGATCCCTTCTCGTCGTCGACGCGAGCCAGGGCGTCGAGGCGCAGACGCTCGCCAACGTCTATCAGGCGCTCGACAACAACCATGAGATCGTGCCGATCCTCAACAAGGTTGACCTGCCAGCCGCCGAGCCGGAGCGAATCAAGGGCCAGATCGAGGACGTGATCGGCCTTGATGCCTCGGATGCCGTGGAGATCTCGGCCAAGACCGGCCTCAACATCGACGGCGTGCTGGAAGCCATCGTCAAGCGCCTGCCACCGCCCAAGGGCGATCCGGACGCGCCGCTGAAAGCCCTCTTGGTCGACAGCTGGTATGATGCCTACCTCGGCGTCATCGTGCTGGTCCGCGTCGTTGACGGCGTGCTCCAGAAGGGCATGAAGGTTCGGATGATGCGCGCCGGGGCCGTCTACGAAGTCGAGCGGGTCGGCTACATGACGCCGAAGCTCGAGCTCTGCGACAGGCTGGAGACCGGCGAGGTCGGCGTCATCACCGCGTCGATCAAGGAAGTCGCCGATACCGCCGTCGGTGACACCATCACCGACGAGCGCCGGCAGACCGCCGAACCGCTGCCCGGCTTCCGTCCGGCGCAGCCGGTGGTGTTCTGCGGCCTGTTCCCGGTCGACGCGGCCGATTTCGAAGATCTGCGCGCCGCCGTCGGCAAGCTGCGCCTCAACGACGCCAGCTTCTCCTTCGAAATGGAAACCTCGGCGGCCCTCGGTTTCGGCTTCCGATGCGGCTTCCTCGGCCTCTTGCACCTCGAGATCATCCAGGAGCGGCTCGAGCGCGAGTTCAATCTCGACCTGATCGCCACGGCACCGTCGGTCATCTACAAGATGCGCCTCAGCGACGGCACGGACATCGAACTGCACAACCCTGCGGACATGCCGGAGGTCACACGCATCGTCGAGATCGCCGAGCCGTGGATCCGCGCCTCGATCATGACGCCGGACGACTATCTCGGCGCCATCCTGAAGCTCTGCCAGGATCGGCGCGGCATCCAGATCGACCTCTCCTACGTCGGCAGCCGCGCCATCGTGCAATACGACCTGCCGCTCAATGAGGTGGTGTTCGATTTCTACGATCGGCTGAAGTCGATCTCCAAGGGTTACGCCTCTTTCGACTATCACGTCAGCGACTACCGCGAGGGTGACCTCGTCAAGATGCAGATCCTCGTCAACGCCGAGCCGGTCGACGCGCTCTCGGTGCTCGTCCACCGCAGCCAGGCGGACCGGCGGGGCCGGGCGATGTGCGAAAAGCTGAAGGACCTCATTCCGCAGCACATGTTCCAGATCCCGATCCAGGCGGCGCTCGGCGGCAAGATCATCGCCCGCGAGACCATACGGGCGCTCCGTAAGGACGTGCTTGCCAAGTGCTACGGCGGCGACGTGACGCGCAAGCGCAAGCTGCTCGACAAGCAGAAGGAAGGCAAGAAGCGCCTCCGCCAGTTCGGCAAGGTGGAGATTCCGCAGGAAGCCTTCATCGCAGCGCTGAAGATGGACGACTGAGCGGCGGCGGCAATAGCCGCCATAGAGCCGACGCAAGGCCGAACGGCATCGGCGAGTCTGCCGCCGGGCTGGCAATGTCCCCCTCGTCCAAGACGCGGGGCCGTTCCGACATTGCCGCCCGAAGGCGACGATCCCCTCCTGGGGCCGCCTTGAAGCTAGGCGCGGATGCGAGCGATTACCAGTCCCATTTTACGGGAAACCGCGTATAGGCTCGTCATCGGCTGAAAGCAGTCTTTGGAAACGGAAAAGGGCGCCGCTCCCGACGCCCTTTTGTTCGTGACCGTGCCCACTCAAACCGTCTTGTCGACCCTGTGGCCACTCTCCGGCGGTGTTTCCGGCTGGGCGGCCTCTTCGGTCGGCGCCACCTTCGGACCGCCGCGCCCGACGCCGACCAGCGCCGGCCGCAGCACGCGCTCACCGATCTTGAAGCCGATTTGCATCACCTGAACCACCGTGCCACTCGGCACGCTGGGATCGGGCACCTCGAACATTGCCTGATGGAAGTTGGGGTCGAACTTCTCGCCGGTCGGGTCGACGCGACTGACCCCATGCTTTTCGAGCGCTTTCATCAGCTCGCGCTCGGTCAGCTCAACGCCCTCGACCAGCGAGATCAGCGCTTCACCGCCGGTGGCGCGCGCCTCGGCGTCGACGGCGGCGATCGCCCGGGTCAGGTTGTCGGCGGCGCCAACGATGTCGCGGGCGAAATTGGTCGTCGCATAGGTGCGGGTGTCGGCGATTTCTCGCTCGGTGCGACGGCGGAGATTCTCCATGTCGGCGAGGGTGCGGAGCAACTGATCCTTAAGGTCGGCCGCCTCCTTCTCGAGGGCGGCGATGCGCTGGAATCCCTGGTCGACCACCGGGTCCAGTTCGGGAACGGTCGGTTCGGGAATCGGTGCTGTATCGTCTGCCATCTTGTCCTCATACTGTCTCAGAGGCGGCGGGCGCCGCCAAACGTGCCTCGGATTTGAGGGTTTCGGAGGCGAAAATCAACCCTTGGCCGTTCATTCCGGGACAATCGCCTGAAAGCGATTGCCCTGTGCTCATTCCCTGTCAGCCGAGGATGCGGCCGACGATGCGGGCGGTGTAGTCGACCATCGGTACGACACGGGCATAGTTGAGCCGGGTTGGCCCGATGACGCCGACGACGCCGATCACCCGCGCCTCCGCGTCACGGTAGGGCGACACCACCAGCGACGAGCCTGAAAGGCCGAACAGCTTGTTCTCCGAACCGATGAAGATGCGCACCCCCTCACCGGCATCGGCAAGGCCCAGCAGCTCGATCAGGTCTTCCGAGCTTTCGAGCTCGTCGAAGAGAGCCCGAATCCTCTCGAGATCCTCGGCTGCCCGGACATCGTCGAGCAAGTTGGCGCGGCCCCGCACGATCAGCGTCTGCGGCCGGCTGCCCCCGGCATCCGACCAGGAGGCAAGGCCAGCGTCGACGACGCGGGCCGTCAAGGTGTCTAGCTCGAGCTTTCGGGCCGTGCGCTGGTGTTCAATCTCGGCGCGCGTTTCGCCGAGGGTGCGGCCGCGAATGTGAGCGTTGAGATAGCTGGCCGCCTCCTGCAGGGCCGAGGCCGGCAGGTCGGGCGGCAGGTCGATCAACCGGTTCTCGACGGTGCCGTTGTCACCGACCAGCACGACGATGCCGCGTGTCGGCTCGATCCGAACGAACTCGATGTGGCGAAGGCGGGAATCGGCCTTCTGGGTCAGCACCACGCCAGCGCCGCGCGTCAGGCCCGACAGTGTCTGCGAGGCTTCCGTCAGCACGTCCTCGACGCTCTTGCCGGTACCGGACGCTCTGAGGCGGCCCTCGATCGCCGACCGGTCGCCCTCGGCAAGATCGCCGATCTCCAGCATGGCATCGACGAAAAAGCGAAGGCCAAGATCGGTCGGCAGCCGGCCGGCCGACGTGTGCGGCGCGTAGAGCAAGCCCGCCGCCTCCAGGTCGGACATGACGTTGCGCACCGAGGCCGGCGACAGCGGCGCGGCGAGGAGGCGCGCAATATTGCGGCTGCCAACGGGATCGCCGGTGTCGAGATAGGCCTCGACAATACGTCGGAAGATGTCGCGCGATCGTGCGTCGAGTTCCCGCAAGCCACCTTGTCCGCCTGTCATCGTCACGATGCCGAAACTCCTTTCCCGTCATTGCCAGTCTGGCGGCGCAGGCCCGACGACGCAAGCCCTGAAAGCCCTCGGACCAGAACGAGGGTGGACGACGCGGCTCGGCTGCTCGACAGCGGCGGCGGACCGGGATAAAGGGGGCCAATGCTGACGCTCGCACTCGATACCGCCAACGACCGGCTCGCCGTCGCCCTCGCAGGTGAGGGCCGAGCGGTGGCGCGTGCTGAGGCAATCGCGCGCGGTCACGCCGAGCGACTGTTTCCGCTGATCGACGAGATTCTGGCCGCGGCGGAAGCGGAGATCGAAGACATCCGGCGCATTGCCGTTAACGTCGGCCCCGGAAGCTTCACCGGCATCCGCATTGCCGTGGCAGCGGCGCGCGGCCTTGGCCTCGCCCTTGGTATTCCCGTCGTTGGCATCGACGCACTTCACCTCATCGCCGCTTCGCTTGACGAGCCGGCGGATGGACCGGTGCTTGCCGCCGTCGATGCCCGGCGAGGCGAGGTCTATGCCGCCCTCTTCGGACCAAAGGGCGACGTGCTCGAGGCGCCGTTCGCCGCCGACGCGGAAAGCGTGCTGACCCGCATCGGCGACCGTGCCGCCGTGCTGGCCGGCTCGGGCGCGGCGATCCTGGCCCATCAGGCGGCGATTTCAGGCCGGCGGGTGCCGCCGGTCGACGCCATGTTCACCACCGACCCACTGGCCCTCGCTCGGCTCGGCAGCCTTGCCGACCCGGCGACGGCCCTGCCCCGTCCGCTTTATCTCAGGGCGCCCGACGCCAAACCGCAGGCGCCAGTGCCCGGCCTTCTCGCCCGAACGCCAGATCCATGAAGCTCTCAGACCTCAAACGCCTGTTCGCTGCCCCGCAACCGATCTGCGAGCCCGGCCACGTCGCCGACGCCGACGATCTTGCCGCCCTGCACGCCCACGCCTTCCGCCACGGCTGGCCGGCCACCGAGATGGAGGCGCTGATCGCCGACCCGACGGTGACGACAATCGTGGCCCGCCAGGGGCGGACAGCGTTCACCCGCCGGCCGGTCGGCTTCGTCATGGTCCGTGCGGCCGCCGACGAGGCGGAGATCCTGACCGTCGTCGTCGCACCGGCACGGCGTGGTCGCGGCATCGGTCGCCTGATGATGGACGAGACCATCCGCCGCCTCTATTTCATGCGCATCGCCTCGTTGTTCCTGGAGGTGGATGAGGGTAACGACCCGGCGCTCGCTCTCTATCGACGCCTCGGTTTCCGGGAGGTCGGTCGACGTTCCAACTACTACGGCAACGGCACTGCGAACGCCCTTGTCATGCGAGCCGATCTCAAATAACCCATAGTTGGCCGGCGACGGCGGCTGGCTGTCCGAGGGTATCAGCGATGACCGATGAATCCACTCCGCTCTCCTTAGAGGAAGCTTGCGCGGCGCGCGGCATGCGCATGACCGAGCAGCGGCGAATCATCGCCCGCGTCTTGGAACAGGCGGTCGATCATCCCGACGTCGAGGAGGTCTACCGCCGCGCCTCGGCGATCGACAGCAACATTTCGATCTCCACCGTCTATCGCACCGTCAAGCTGTTTGACGACGCCGGCATGATCGCCCGGCTCGACTTCCGCGATGGTCGCTCGCGCTATGAGCCGCTGCCCGACGAGCACCACGACCACCTGATCGACTTCCGCACCGGCGCCGTCGTCGAATTCCACAGCGACGAGATCGAAGCGCTGCAGCGCGAGGTCGCCCGCAAGCTGGGCTACAAGCTGATCGACCACCGGCTCGAGCTCTACGGCGTGCCGCTCAGCGACGCCGACAAGGAGGACAAGGCGTGAAGCCTGGCCACGTCCGGGCAGCACTGACGCTGCCGCTGTTTTCCGTGGCCGCGATCGTCCTCGTCCTCGTCTATCTGCCAGCCCGACTCTTCCGCTGGCGTCTCGCCGGCCTTCTCCAGATGATCTTTCATCGGTTGGCACTGTGGGCGCTCGGCATCAGGCTGCATGTGCATGGCCGCCCGGCCACCGAGCGGCCATTGCTTCTGGCTGCCAATCACGCCTCCTGGATCGACATTTCCGCTTATGGTGCGGTGATACCGGTATCGTTCATCGCCAAGCGCGAGGTCGGTACCTGGCCGCTGATCGGCTTCTTCGCCCGCCTGCAACGCTCGGTGTTCATTGACCGGACCCGGCGCGGCACCACCGCCGACCAGGCGGACAGCATCGGTCGCCGCCTGGCGGACGGCGACGCCATCATGCTGTTTCCCGAGGGCACGACCTCGGATGGCAACCAGGTGCTGCCCTTTCGCTCGGCGCTGTTCGGCGCCGCTCGCACAGCTCTTGACGAACCAGGCGTCGAGGCGGTGTTCGTGCAGCCGGTCGCCATCGCCTATACCCACATGCTCGGCCTGCCGCTCGGCCGGTCGGGACGATCGATCGTGTCCTGGGTCGGCGACCAGGACCTGGCGCCACACGCCCGCGAACTGCTTGCGGCCTCCGACTTCGACGTCACCATTGCGTTTGGCGAGCCGATCCGCTTCGACCGCTCCGCCGACCGCAAGAAAGTATCTTTCGAAGCGGAAACCGCCGTACGCCGTCTGCTGGCTACCGCGCTCAGAGGCTGAGACGGACAAGCCGTATTTTTCGGATCAGCAGATGCTAGCGTGGCATCAGCAGCCAGAGGTCGAGGTCCAGCACAATCGACGGCAGGTAGGCGCCCCCCTCGTCCCGGTCGGGAAAATCGGTTGCCAGTTGGTCGCGCGTACCGACCAGACGAACTCGCAAGGCCCCGAGGTCATCGCGGCCGTCGATCAATTCCTTGCCGACGATGGTCGACCAGGCATGGATGGTCGAACCGGTAAACACCGGCGCGACGTAGCGGCCACCGTTGATGGCCGCGACGTGGATGGCGTTACCGAGGCCGTTGAAGGTCAACGCGCGGGTAACGGCCATGACGAGACCGCCGGGCACCAGCCAGCGCCCACGCAAACGCTCGTCGGAAAAGGGCAGCGGGTGTTGCCGGGCCGGATTGCCGAAGAAGCGGGCGGCCAGCATGGCGGTGCCTTCATCGACGAGTGTGCCGTCGACATGATCGATGCGTTCGCTGAGCTCGTAGTCGCCCCAGCGAAAGCGACTGCCGGAAAGACCGCTGTCCCAGGCGGACAGGTCGAGTACCGGCAGGTGGGAGCCCAGAACGTCGGCGGGGACCGCTGCCGGCAGCGGTGGCACCAGTTGTTCGGAGAAAGGTGGGACGCCCTCCTCGGTCTTGCGCACAGTCTGCCAGCGCGCAAAGTCGATCACCTCGACGTTGCCGTCCTTATGGCCGGTGGTGCGCAGGTAGACGACACCGGTGCGGCCACCGGTGTCGCGCAGGCCGATCACCTCGGTCACCGACGAGATCGTCTCGCCGGGATAGACCGGCGCGAGGAACCGACACCCGGCATAGCCGAGGTTGGCGACGGCGTTGACACCAACATCTGGCACCGACTGCGCGAACACGATGTTGAAGATCAGGAAATCGTCGACCGGCGCCATCGGATGACCGACGGCGTGGGCAAAGTCGTCCGACGATTGCAGGGCAAAACGGTTGCCGGTGAGCGCCCGGTAGAAAGCGACATCGCCGTCAGTCATCGTGCGCGGACTGGCATGGCGGAACACCTGCCCAATCCTGAAATCCTCAAAATGCCGGCCGCCGCTGCTCTTCATGGCTGCCTCCGATCCCCGAGTCGCCGACCATGATGCCCCGCAACGCCAACGTGTCATCCCCGCCGATGGTCGGGGACCAAGCCGAACCGCCGCTTTTAAGTGGCTATCCGACCTTTTCTTTCCCCGATCGCCCGTGGGCGGCGACCGCTCGACCCGCACAGACGTGACTTCGCGGCTTCCGATGGTGTCCGTGGAAATCCTGCCGGAAACCGTCAGCAGCAGCGTCGGGCGGCAAAGGCGCGTCTTCCCTTCAGGCGGACAGGCGGGCATAGTCTGCCCATGTCGAATGCAGAATCTCCCACGAGTCCCGCCTCGCGTCCGGTCAGGGCCGGCGACCACGTATTCCTGATCGACGGATCGGGCTACATCTTCCGCGCCTACCACGCGCTACCGCCGCTGACCCGCAAATCGGACGGCGTACCGGTCGGTGCCGTCTCCGGTTTCTGCAACATGCTGTGGCGACTCCTCAAGGAGGCCGAGCAGACCGTTGTCGGTGTCAAGCCGACGCATCTTGCGGTGATCTTCGACGCCTCCTCAATCACCTTCCGCAACGAGATCTACCCGCTTTACAAGGCGCAGCGGCCCGAACCGCCCGCCGACCTTCGGCCGCAGTTCGGTCTGATCCGTGAGGCCGTCCGCGCCTTCAACGTGGCCTGCGTCGAACAGCTCGGCTTCGAAGCCGACGACCTGATCGCCACTTACGCCTCGGAAGCTGCCGCGGCAGGTGCCGACGTCACCATCGTCTCGTCCGACAAGGACCTGATGCAGCTGGTGGGCGAGCGCGTCGTGCTGCTCGACACGATGAAGGACCGGAGAATCGGCATTCCCGAGGTAATCGAGAAGTTCGGTGTGCCGCCTGACAAAGTGATTGAGGTGCAATCGCTGGCTGGTGACTCCGTCGACAACGTGCCCGGCGTCCCCGGCATCGGCCTCAAGACGGCGGCCCAGCTCGTCCTCGAATACGGCACCCTCGAAGCGCTGCTCGCCGGTGCGTCCGGCATCAAGCAGCAGAAGCGACGCGAGAACCTGATCGCCTTCGCCGAACAGGCCCGCATCTCGCACCGCCTGGTGACGCTGAAATGCGACGTGCCGTTGACGCACTCGATCGATACGCTCGGTGTCCGGCCGATCATCGGCGAGCAGTTGATCGCCTATGCCAAGGCGATGGAGTTCTCGACCATCATCCGCCGCGTGGCCGAGGCAACCAGCGTCGACCCGTCAAAGGTGGCACCAGCCGTGGTGCCGGTGACCCACTGGCCACCGGAGGGAGAAGATACATCCGGCACCCCGCTCTCCCCCCTCAGGGAGGGAGGGGACGGAGCCGATGGAGAGTCGCCTGTTGGAACAGCCGACAGCGAGAGTGGAAACCCTTCTCCGACGACGGTGAGCGCATTTACCCCCGCCGGCCGTGCCGCCGAAGCGCAGGCAAAGATGCAGGCGATCCCGGTCGACTACTCGGCCTACGAGACGGTTACCGATCTCGGTCGCCTTGAGGCCTGGGTAGCGGAGGCCTATGAGGCCCGCCGCGTCGCCTTCGACACGGAGACCTCCGGCCTCGACCCCATGCAGGTGGAGATCGTCGGCGCTTCGCTGGCCGTCACCCCTGGCCGCGCCTGCTATATTCCGCTCGCTCACGTCTCCGGCGCGGGCGACCTCTTGGGCGGCGGCCTCGTGCCCGGCCAGATCGCCATCCGCGACTTCGTGCGCATTCTCAAGCCGCTGTTCGAAGATCCGTCGGTCCTGAAGATCGGGCAGAACGCCAAATACGACTTTATCATCCTGAAGCGCCTCGGCATCACGGTGGCGCCCTGCGATGACACCATGCTGATCTCCTACGCGCTCGATGCCGGCCGCATGGGCCACGGCATGGACGAGCTGTCGGACGTGCTGCTCGGCCACAAGCCGATCCCCTTCAAGGACGTCTGCGGCTCGGGCAAGTCGATGATCACCTTCGACCGCGTGCCGCTTGACCGGGCCACCCATTACGCTGCCGAGGACGCCGACATCACGTTGCGTCTGTGGCACGTGCTGAAGCCGCGCCTTCCCGCCGAAGGCATGACCGCCCTCTACGAGACAGCCGAGCGGCCGCTCATCGACGTCATCGCCCGCATGGAGATGCGCGGCGTCTCCGTCGACCGGCAGATCCTGTCGCGGCTATCCGGCGAATTCGCGCAATCGATGGCCGCCATGGAAGACGGCATCTTCGAGGTGGCCGGCGGCAGCTTCAACATCGGTTCGCCGAAGCAGATCGGCGATATCCTGTTCGGCAAGCTCGGCCTTGCCAGCGCCAAGAAGACCAAGACCGGCGCCTGGGCAACCGGTGCCGATGTGCTGGAAGACCTCGCCGCCGAAGGGCATGAACTGCCGCGCCGCATCCTCGACTGGCGACAGCTCTCCAAGCTGAAGTCCACCTATACCGACGCCCTGCCCGGCTACATCCATCCGGAGACCCGGCGCGTCCACACCAGCTATTCGCTGGCCGCCACCACCACCGGCCGCCTCGCTTCATCCGAGCCCAACCTTCAGAACATCCCGGTGCGCACCGAGGAGGGCCGCAAGATCCGCCGGGCCTTCGTGGCGCCGCCGGGTCGCAAGCTGGTGTCGGCCGACTACAGCCAGATCGAGTTGCGCGTGCTCGCCCACGTCGCCGACATCCCGGCGCTGAAGAATGCCTTCGCCGAGGGCATCGACATCCACGCCATGACGGCATCGGAAATGTTCGGCGTGCCGGTCGAGGGCATGGATCCGATGGTCCGCCGCCGGGCCAAGGCGATCAACTTCGGCATCATCTACGGCATCTCGGCCTTCGGCCTTGCCAACCAGCTGTCCATTCGGCGCGAAGAGGCGGGCGACTACATCAAACGCTACTTCCAGCGCTTCCCCGGCATTCGCGACTACATGGAAGCCACCAAGCGGCAGGCGCGCGACACCGGCTATGTTACGACCATCTTCGGTCGCAAGGCGCATTACCCCGAAATTGGCTCACCCAATGCGTCGATGCGCGCCTTCATGGAGCGGGCGGCCATCAACGCGCCGATTCAGGGCTCGGCCGCCGACATCATCCGCCGTGCCATGGCGCGCATGGAGACGGCGCTCGCCGAGGCAAACCTGTCGGCGCTGATGCTGCTGCAGGTGCACGATGAACTGATCTTCGAAGCGCCGGACGACGAAGTGGAGGCGACCATCCCGGTGGTGCGTGCCGTCATGGAAGGCGCCGCCGAGCCGGCGGTGAAGCTCTCCGTGCCGTTGGTCGTCGATACCCGTGCCGCCCAGAACTGGGATGACGCCCATTGAGGCGCCCTTCGCGGAAGGAACCGGCATGACCGACGCAGAGGCCGAACGCCACCGGCTGAAGATGGCGAAGCGCAAGGCAGTGCAAGACGCTGAGGTGGCCTCAAAGACGATCGCCGAGAAGGGGCTGCTGATCGTTCACACCGGCCCCGGCAAGGGCAAGTCGACCGCCGCCTTCGGCCTAGTCGTCCGCGCCCTCGGTCACGGCTGGAAGGTCGGCGTCGTGCAGTTCGGCAAGGGAGGCTGGGACAGCGGCGAGCGGCGCGTGCTGGAGAGTTTCCCCGGCGTATCCTGGCACACGCTCGGCGAAGGCTTCACCTGGGAAACGCAGGACCGGGTGCGCGATGTCGCCGCCGCGCAAGCCGCCTGGGAGAAAGCGGTGGCGCTGATGGATGACCCCGGCATCCGCCTCCTCGTTCTCGACGAACTCAACATCGCACTTCGCTACGAGCACTTGCCGCTTGGCGAGGTGGTCGCGCGACTGAAAGCGCGACGAGGCGACCTCACCATCATCGTCACTGGCCGCAACGCCAAGGCCGAGCTGATCGAGGCCGCCGACTGCGTTACCGAGATGACCGCTGTGAAGCATCATTTCGCAGCCGGTGTGAAGGCGCAGGCGGGAATCGAGTTCTGATGGTCAACCGGCTGATGTTTCAGGGGACCGGCTCGGACGTCGGCAAGTCGCTGATCGTCGCCGGCCTCTGTCGCCTGTTTGCCCGGCGCGGTCTCAGGGTGCGGCCTTTCAAGCCGCAGAACATGTCGAACAACGCGGCGGTGACCTATGACGGCGGCGAGATCGGCCGGGCGCAGGCGCTGCAGGCGCGCGCCGCCGGTGTGCCACCCTCGGTCCACATGAATCCGGTGCTGTTGAAGCCGCAATCGGAGATCGGTTCGCAGGTGGTGGTGCAAGGGCGCGTCATCGGCAACGCGCGGGCTCGCGACTATCAGGCGATGAAGCCGGACTTGATGCCGGCCGTGCTCGACAGTTTCGCCCGGTTGTCGGAGGACGCCGACCTGGTGCTGGTCGAGGGGGCCGGCTCGCCGGCCGAGGTCAACCTCCGGGCCGGTGATATCGCCAACATGGGATTTGCCCGGGCCACCGGCACCCCGGTCGTGCTGATCGGCGACATCGATCGTGGCGGCGTCATCGCCTCGATCGTCGGCACCAAGGCGGTGATGGCGGAGGACGACGCGGCGCTGGTGGCCGGATATCTCGTCAACCGCTTTCGCGGCGACATATCGCTATTCGACGATGGCCTTGCCGAGATCACCCGCCATACCGGCTGGCGCCCGTTCGGCGTGGTGCCGCACTTCCCCGACGCCGCCCGGCTGCCGGCCGAGGACGGCCTCGGGCTCAGAAACCGCTACGACACCGGCGTTGGGGGAGCGCGCAAGCGTATCGTCGTGCCCGTGCTGCCGCGCCTCGCCAACTTCGACGATCTCGACCCGCTGCGGCAGGAGGGGGGCGTCGAGGTGATCCTGGCGGAGGCAGGCCGGTCGTTGCCGCTCGCCGACCTCGTGTTGCTGCCGGGGTCGAAGGCAACCATTCCGGACCTTGTCGCGCTGAAGGCGGAAGGCTGGGACATCGACATCCGCGCGCACGCCCGGCGGGGCGGCAAGGTGCTTGGCCTGTGCGGTGGCTACCAGATGCTCGGCCGGACTCTCCACGACCCGGGACGGATCGAAAGCG